>Ga0247611_10000861_pt1 | contig 58341 bp, 54 predicted proteins | sample 177DNAGHGhighgp2_FD_192422 | JGI IMG/M metagenome (GOLD analysis project Ga0247611, IMG submission 192422) | Sheep rumen microbial communities from Palmerston North, Manawatu-Wanganui, New Zealand - 1770 DNA GHGhigh gp2 | ecosystem: Host-associated > Mammals > Digestive system > Stomach > Rumen... | reverse complement strand
CTACAAGACGTTTAGCTAATCTACGAGCAGTTGGCGAAGTATAACCATACTCCGCCAATATTGCATGTGTTCTCGTATCTTTAGCACTAGCAGTTGCATTAAGTCCTTTCATTTGGTCTACATATCGCAACATTCTATCTCGCATTTGAGCACCAGTTCCTTTATTAAAATTAGGTTCTTCACCGTAATTTTCCATATACCATTGCCTAAAAGCAAAATCAGGAATAAGCGAATCATCTGCTGTAATAGAACTTACAACTGCATTATAAACTCTTGTCATTAATTCGGTGTTACCACCACATTGTTTTTCTAAAGCATCAAAAGCTTTATGTTTTGTTAAATTAATTGGAAGACAACTCATATATCAAATTATCTACATGTAAAATTAATAGTACCATTATTTAATTTATTAGCAAGTTTAGCTTGCTCGTCAAGAGGAACTCTGTCAACAAGAGATTGAGCAGAGGGAACTTCAGTTAAACTACTACGTCTAATACTATTGTTAGTAGTAGAAAACTCACCATTATTATCAGTTGCTGATTTAATTTGATTTGGATTAGATACAATGTAATCCGTTATATAAGGCTCCTGTAGTATGTCTTCCCCGAAAGGTAATAGCTCCAACAATTTTGTTTTAAGACTCTCAAAAACATTAGTTACTATAGCTCCTTCAGAATTATTTATAGAAGTTATCTCTTCTTCAGACAATTCATATACACCTTTTTCATTAGCGTCTATTCTTACAGGTTGTCTTATATTCAAAAATACTGGATATACACCAGTTACATCTACTCCTTTTGTTATTAGTTCTTCTACTTTGCTTACTGATAAATTTACAATTTTTGCTATATCTTCTATAGGCAAATCTTCATTATATAGGTCTAGTATCTGAGGCAAACTAAAGCTGGCATCGTCTATAGCAAATTGCTTAGCATGACTTATAGAAGTAGTTGCATAGAATTTTTTATGTAAACCATTTGCTTCAGTTCTATCCATCCTACTTCTACTATTAGGATGAAATTCATTAAATTCATTAGCCTGTCCATGATAAACAACTAAAGGTTCACCATTTTCATCAACAACTTTAGAATAATCCAATTTATCGTTATTGAATACATAATGATTATCTTCTAATTTAGCATAACCATTTTTAACAAGAGATTCCCATACATGCTTAGCATCATCAGACATATTAGATAAAGAAGCACTTCTAAGACTACGACCTTTTCTTGCTGCAACCTTTGCGGCTTCATAATACATAGCTTTTCCATACCCTTTACCTCTAAACTCAGGTTCTAATTCTAATGCCCAACCTACTTCAGGAAATGTAAGATATTTATCATCAGTAATTGTTTCGCCATCTCTATTTATTACAAGATTTTCAAAATGAAAACTCCCTGCAAATTTACCATCTACAAAGAATGGAAATTCTGGTCTATATCCAGACATATCTGCATTATCAGCATTAAATGTACCAGCACCAAGACTAACATTATTAGCAAACGGATTGCCAATCCAATCACCAAACCACTCTTTAAAAGCTCTAGTTCTAACTTGCAACCATTGTCTTTCGTTAAGATTTGTATGTTTACCATTAGGAGCTAACATATAAGTTCCATTGGCAATAGCTTCTTCCTTTATATGATTCATTTCGTCAGTATAATCAGAAGTATACTCAGTTCTACTACTGAAACGTCTAAATCTCTTAGATGCTTTTTTAGTACGTTTGTTTATATCAGCATCTTCTTTAGTTTGTTCAACGTTATCTTCAGTTGTAGATTCAGGTGCAGGTTCTGGAATAGGAGTAGCAGGTTGCTCTTGCACTTCATCATTCCTTTCTACGGGGGAGCTAGTGTCAGCATTTGCTTCTCCACTTTTAACAGCTTCATCTGCTTTCTGATTAATATCTTTAAAGTCAATAGTAAGCTGAACAGGAGTTCTAGGTTTTTGTTGTTCTTCTTGAACAGGAGTACCAACAATATCTCTAAGAACTTGAAACTCTTGATAATAAAGAGAACCTTTTTTAATAGGCCAATTAAATATCTTAGCCAGCTTTTCCATTATTGCTTGGAACAAGCTCTTCTTCTCTTTCTTATTTTCGAAAGTTTCATCACTAGGAATTTCATTGAGTTTTCTGGCAAGTTCTTCTGAAGTAAGAGTTTCTACAAGAAATTCTTCAAGACCTTCATCAGTAATATTACCGTTTTCTTGATATTTATCTTCAAGGAAAAGATACTTACTAAATGTAGAATCATTAGTACCTATAATACTTTTAAATTTATTATAGATAGGTCTGATTTTATCTATAATATCTTCATTACCTGAATGTATAATAAGATGAAGTTGCTCATGAATTAATTTTCTAATAGCTTCTTGCTTTTGTGCTACAGTTCCATTAATCATATCCATGAACTCTCTACCAACAACTACTTGTCCTGGTTGAACAGTAATACCTGTAGCTTCATCTAATTCTGCTTCAGTTCCTACATTTGTAAAAGCATTAGTATTATTACCAAGATATTGGTCTACAAAGATAATATTTTTTGGGAATAAGCTAAGTATTGCATCATTAATTTTAACATTTATTGGCAATGTTCTACCTAATGTTTTACTTATTCTAAGATTAGTTGCTCTATCGCCTAGAATAAGTTTAGCAATAGCTTTTCCTTTGTCTTTATTGTCCTTGTCATTTAATATATCACGAACTTTATCAGCTGTAGTTTTTAGTCCCTCTTTTTTCGTTTCAACCTTTGGACTAGTAGAAACTCCAGTGTCAAGTTTAACTTTCATATTCTGAGTAGCACTTTGATTTCCATCAGAAATATGTCTAAAGTTAGACTTACCATCTTCACTAGGCTGAGTATTTACAGAAATAAGATCGTTTTCAATAATGAAATCATTAAAAGAATTAAACTTAAATTCTTTACCGTTAACTTCTATTACAAATTTACCGTCAATATCTCTGTAAACCATATTGTTTTTGGTATCAACTCTTTTATCATTATCTGATTCAATAAAGCTAGTACCAATGTTAAATTGACCATACTGAAGAATATCTTGAAGAATACTTGTTACAGCGTCAGGTTCTTCTATACGAGTTTTATCTTCACGATGTGCTCGTAAATTTTTAGCTTTAATTAAAGTACCTCTTCCGTTATTATATTGATGGGAAAACCTTATACTATGTTGTTGACCTTTATTATCTTTATATGATAAAGTAAAACCAATTTTAGTACCAGTATTTTGGTCTATAAAATCAGAAACAACTACTCCCCACATTAATGGAGTATGTCCTTGACTACCACTAAATAAATCTCTAAGATACGCTTCAAGTCTATCAGATTTTTCAGCAGCAGAACCAGGTTCATCTATTAGACGTTTAACTTCGTCCTGAATAGCTTTAAATACAGGAGCAATGCCTGCAGGAAGAGACCTATTTCCACTAGTCATACTAGCAATAGTTCTAGGGAACATATGAACATATTCGTGATTTCCATTCCTACTAGGAAATACGAGAGCTGTTCTACCTCTGCCAATACCCCAGCCAATGTTACCCCATTTAACTGTAGTTTTATTTACTCCATTTTCAGATTCAACACCCTTACCTCCAACAGTAAGTTCACCTTCTCGTTTAGATACAGCAATTCTTACTTTACCTTTATGGTTAGAACCAATGGCTTTACTAATGGGAATAGGTTTGTTATCTTTAGCATGAATAATTTCTCCTTCACTAATGCTAGCAAGAGTTACAGTACCACTTTGTTTAACTTCAAGTTCAAATACCATATTGAAACTTGGAGCAACCATATGCGTGAACCAATCGTCAATAGCTTGAGCTCTACGTTTCTTAGTAGTTTCTGCATCACGACCTACATAATTTCTATTAAATCTCCAAATCTTAGCAAGACCTTCAAGAAGTTTAACACCATCAGGATTTTTTTGAATATTGTCGTTTTTTATAGCATCTTGTACTTCTTTGTTAGCAAGTAGTTTGTCGGCTAAATCTTTCTTTTCTTTATCTGTAAGTTGATTAAATGCAGCTGTACAAATAATATCGTTAAGGTCTTTAATGTCAGCACTAGCATCAAAATCAACCCAACGAGTAAGTAAATCTTTAAGTTTGCTACTTATAGTACCATCTGGATTTTCAGTTATATCTGTTATAAGTTCATCATTAGTTTGTTGAACTCCATTGTCTTGTCTAGCTGATGGAATAGGAAGATAACCAATTCTAAAACCATCAACCATAAAGTCAATATGATTTTGTTTAACTACATAATCAATTTTTTGACCAGGTTTAAGATTATCAAGAATTCTATAGAAAGTAGAAACATCAGGAGAATTATGAGCAATCATATCTCTAAGAAGACCATCATGATTTATACCATAAACTCCATTGATATTAAGAAGGGTTCTAGTTCTTTGACTATTATCAACTTTTGAATTAGCTACATAATCTTCAAATGTTTGTTCAGTAATAACATACTTATCTGGATTACGTCTGAGACTTTCAGTCAAAGCTTGATAAAGAATATTAGCAGCTTCGTTAGTTTCACAAACTTGATTACAATAACGTAACAAATCAGTAAGACTAATATAATATTTACCATCAATATAATCAGCTGCTACTTCCTTTGCATACTTTTTAACAAGACGATTAATAGATTTATCAAAATCTTCTTTTATATCAGATTTACTATCTTCTCGTATAGCACTGGCTTTAAGAACAGTTTCAGCTACTTCTGCTGATTCAGGTTTCTTAAGTCTCTCAGCAAGAGTTTTAATCTGATTAATGCATTTATCTATGATAGCATTAAGTTGAGATTCATCTTCAAGTTTACCTTGATGTTTTTCTCTAAGATACTCTTTAAGACCTTCCCAATCTGTGTTAGTCTTTTTAAGATTATTATCTCTAACTTGCTTGACAACAGCGTTCCTTATTTCATCTGTAAGTTGTTCTACAGGGGTTACTTCAGGAACAGGAGCAACATCATTAAGGACCTCCCCCATAGAAGGGATTGATGCATTAGCAGCAGCTACTTCATCTGGATTTAAACCAGTAGGTCTTGGAGCTACAGCTGGAGCAGGTTGTGTTCCTTGTGCTTGTTGTGTTTCAGCAGCTTCAGCTTCTTGTTCTGCAACAGCCTCAGCATTCTCTTGACTAGCGACAACTAAAGTACCATGCCTAACAATCTTATTAATATTACCATTTTCATCAACTTCTACAACAGGATTACTGCCTATAATATAATTGTCGTCAATCATGCTTACACCAGGACCTGTTGTAAACATATAATCTTGTTCAGAAGTAACAGCTAAGTCACTATAAGCTTTAGCTAAATCTCTTTCTAGTTTTACTCTTTTACTACCATCAGGGTCATCAGTAAGTTCATTAAGTTCTTTTTGCAGTTTTTCAATTTTTTCTCTAACTTCTTCATTTTTAGAAGCTGTATCATCTTTTGCGTGAGTATCGTTGTTCATTTCAACAATAGCTCTTCCTTGCTTATTATCAAGATTAATAACAGCTTCTATTTCTCCATTAGCATTATATCTAAAACTAAGATATTCACCGTCGGCATTGCTCTTCGGTTGTGGCAAAGGTTGTCTATTAGAATTGCCACTAGAGCCATTCTCTTGGCTTGTGCTGCTTTCTCCCTGCTGACTTGATATGTCATTTGAGCCAGCGTTTTGCGATGCTGAGGATTGATTTTGATTTACTGTATTTTTCTTTCCTTGTGCAACTCTAACATCAGCATATTGTTCAAGAATACCATCAACATATGTAAAGAGATTTTCGTTAGCATCTTTGTCAAGACGTAAAACATCAAGTACATCATTAAGAGTTTTAAGTTCATCTCTAGTCAAACCTTTAATCTCTTCAAATTTCTGACGTGTTTCAAATGCTGCAAGCAAAGCATATCTTATGTTTCTAACACCATGTTTATCAGCAAGATTTTCAAGAGTGTCAATAGCTTGGTCAATAGCTGCAGAACGAGCTTCATTAAGAAAGTTATTAATATCGCTAACTCTTTGACGAAGTTTATCTTCACTATTAACAACTTCATCACGAAGCATTCGTTCACCAATCATCAAGTCAGAAATAGCGTTATAAGCATCAATAAGTTCATTGCTGATACCTTTAGGTTTACCTGCTTTCTTATCAGCTGCAACTTGTTCCCTAGCTTCTTTAAGAACTCTATCTGTTCTGCGTTGATTATCATCAACAACACTTAGTTGACCAAAGTCAGCTTCACTAAGATTAGCAAAATCCTCACCGTACTCGGCAAGAATATCCTTATCCATATTAACAACTTTCTCCCTAAAGGCTAGGTAATCTTTAGAGTCATAATTTAGACTTACAGATACTTTCTTATCAGCACCTATAACAGCTTCATAAGCTTGAGCATTTTGCATAGCAAAAAGAAGATGTGCTCTCTTTTGGTCAGGATTGATTTCACTAATCATATCAGTAGCAATTCTGATATTATTGTTTAGTTCTTCAAGTTTTTGTTGACCAGTTATAGTATGAAGTCTTGCTTTATCTTTTTGAAGAGCCTTCTTTTCAGCCATCAAATGACCTAATTCATAAGTAAGATTGCGAAGACGAATAGTATCTTGATAAGGAACAGTAGCATCAAATCCGCTTTCAGCACCTTCTTGACCTCTATAAAAAGCCTCTTGTTGTTGTCTAGTAAGTTCCCATGCAGCTAATTGACTTTGAACTTCTTCAAGACTAAGTTGACTATCAATATTTTCTCTAGCAATAAGTTGAAGAATTTCAATAGGAATTTCTTGTTCATCTGTACTATTTGCTCTTTGTCCGTTAATATAACCAGACATAGCGTTAAGCCTTTCAAGATTACTATCATAAAGTTCAACAATATGGTCCATTACACCTGTAACATCTTGTTGAATTTTAGCAGCTTCTTCTTGAGTCATTACTCCTTTGTCTATGATAGCCTTCTTAACTTCTTCACTAGTAAGAAATTCTCTAAGCATATCGTAATTACCTGTATCTAATGCTCTAAGAGTCATACGAGTAACCATATCATTATATGCTTTTTCTCGAAGAAGTTCAGCATTTTTAGAATTAGGGTCTATTGAAGCACTAACTCCATGTTCATCTTTGTCGTATGGATTAAAACCATCATCAATCTTTTTTACCATTTCAAGATAATTTCTGAAATCAGCATCACGCTCATCTATTTCATTAAGACGACGTTTAATTTCAGGTTTTTGCCATAACTCAGACCAACTAGGTTTTTGAATAGTTTCTTTAGACTTATCATCTGTCTTGCCATATCCTTTCTTTTTAGCCTCACGATAACCTTCTATAGCACCACGAGCTCTATTGAAACTACTACCGAGACCTTGAAAAACTACACCACCCATGACACCCCAAAAAGCACTTTCCCAAAGAGCTGGATTATTGGCATATTTTTTAAGTCTATTATCCCAGAAGCTAGACTCATCTTCCATGCCTAACATAACATGACCGAGAGTCATACCCTCTTGTTGAGCAATATAGTTTACTGCTTCTTCAACACCTTCACTCATTTGAGCACCAAAAGCACTAGCACTTCCTACAGTATAATCCCAAGCTTTAGTTCTAGCGTTAGCCCACTTGCTACGTTTGGCAATAGCTTCTGCTTTTTCTTCTAGTGACATTCCTGCATATTTAATGCTATCTTTATTTTTGATATTAACACTACCTCTATTACTAGAAGATTTTCTCATTCCTTTAAGAGGTATATTACGAAGTGCGTATATTTGCCAAATGTCAAAAGCAGTATTAGCAAAATCCAATTTAAAAGTCTCATCAGCAGATTTTCTTGCAATAGCTTTAGCTACTGCATTTCTGTCATTAGTATCTACATCTTTACCAATAGTTTCAGAATTCCTATCAAGAAATGCAGCATATTCTTCGTTAGTCATTTGACTAAGTTTATCAGAAGCTTCATTATACATATCAGTATAAGTTTGTCTAGCTTCTTGATAATTTTCCATGACACGACTAAGAGTACCTGTTATTGCACTCTCACCCATTATTCTTCTAGTTTCTCTAGCAGAACTTGTATTAAGTTTTGCAGCAAGTTTGTTAATCCTAGAATTATTTTCAAGTCTAGTAGCTCTTCCTAACCAAGATGTAGTAGCTTTAGAAGCAGCACCTGCAGCTTTACCTAATTTACTCGCTTTAGCTGCTTTTCCAATTCCACTAATAACTTTCATTGCAGCAGTAGAAGGAAGTAAAAGAGTTAGTGAACTCATAATACTTGGCATATTACTAGCCCACCAACCCATATCTGTAAGACCACCGTTACTTATATCAACACCAGGTGTTGTATAAATTGGAGCAACTTCGTTATTAAACTTATCTTGCCATTCTTCAAGTTTTCTACTAACAGGATTACTGTAATCTTTATCTGAAACTCCTACAGCTTGACCAATAGCATCGATTAAGTCCGAAAATCCTCTAAGAGTACCAAGACCAATTTCTGAAACAAGTGCTTGAGCAAGACCATTGCCGAGTTTAGTCATACCTCCTTGAGCTTCAGCAAGTTGTTTGTCTAAACTTCCGTTATTAGCTTCATAAGCATTCCATTGGATACCATGTCTAGCATATTTGTCTACTTCTTTTTCAGGTACATAAAATCTATTTTCAGCCTCTTTTTGTGCACCTTCTGAAAAGAACCCAGTTGTAGGTTCTAGATTAGGAACTTCTATAAACTGGGGTTCTTTATTCTTTTTAGACTTAGGATTATAGTTAGGATTTTGAACTACAATTTTACCTTTATTTTTTATATATTCAGTAATATTCATTATCTATACTTTCTAATATTAAGTTGTAAATTCTTATATACTTCAAAAATATCCATAAGTCGTTTATATTCTAGTGCACTTCTAGATGCTCTATATTTAGCAAGTCTAGTAGGAGAACTAAGAATATCAAATACAGTCTTAATATATTGCTCTTGATTTCTTGGGTCTACAATATTACCATTCTCATCAGCAAAAGAAAGACCGTATAATTCATTCATTTGTGAAATAGCAACACCTTTCATTTGAGTTTCTAATTCACTACTATCGATAAGACCTCCATCTATATTAGTATATTGCGACAATAATTGCCTTGTAGCAAGTTCTACTGTTTTAGATTTAGCTATTTCATTTGTTACTTCATCAGGAGTCAACCAATCAGTATGCTCTACTATGTTACCATTAGCGTCTTTAACCTTACTAATAAGAGCTCCTTCTCCATTAGGATATAACTTTATACTTCTATCATCAACAGTATGATACACCGCACCAAAAGATTGAAGATTATTAGCAATTTGTTTAGCTTTAACAATAGGGTCGTTATCTATGGCTCTTTGTGCTTGTTCAGCAAGCATTCCAGGTATAAAAATACGACGTTGTCTACCTTGAGTAGCTGTATTATTATCTACGTCATCATCATCTGAATTTTTACGTTCGTCATCAGGTGTGCCTATTGGAGCAAGTTCTATAGCTAATCCTACATTACCACCTTCTACAACATAAGCATATTTACGACGTTTAGGGTCAGTACCAGTTATTTCTCTAATTATTTGCTCACGTTCTTCTTGAGATAAAGGTCTAAGCTTTCCGCTATTATCATCGTAATAATCAGAGTATATTTCTGGATATCTATCAACACTATAAGCTAAATTTAATTCACTATCTATTAATTTTTCTTCATCTTCTGATGGAACATAAGGAGCTGCTATAGAATTATGAACAAGGTCTCCAACATTTTGAGGTGAAAATATAGCATCAGCTGCATTTTTAGTTTCATCAACAAGACCACTCATAACACGTATTGCATTATCTCTATGGTCTGTTGTTCTAACTAAGTTACCCTCTCTGTCATAACCTTTTATTTCAACACTTTGTGTTCCACCAGGTAAAAGTAAATCACTAACTTTACCAAAGAAACTTTTATCAAAATCTCGAAGTTTACTTAAACTAACCATTAATTGATTAGCTAACGGATTACTTTTATCAAATGATATACTTGAACTACCATCTTCATTTCTTTTAACAATTACACCAGCTCTATCTAAATCTAATTGACTTAAACCTGATACTTTATAAAAGTTGTCTATAGTCATATTATTATCTTTAGATAAAGCATCAAAGCCTAAAAGTTTATTTTGCGCTTGTTGAAAAGTAAATTCAAGTCGAGTTGCAGCTTTACTTCTTAATTCTTGCTTTTTACTTTCACTAAGAGTACTAGGGTCAATAACGCCAGGTAATACATAAGAACCTAATGCTTGTTTAGCTACACCAAACATCTCAGCATATTTATTCCTATTACGCACTTGACCATTGTTATCCATTTGATTAAAATTGTCAAGACCTCCAGAAGTATATACATTACTTGAAAACATTAACTTTTGTTTGTCGTCTTCGTTTTGTATTCTACTATAAACAGCCTCAGCAATACTACCTTGGTCTCTCAGATTTTGAATATAACCCCAAAATCTTTCATCTTCTTTGGTGTCAGCAAAAGTATAATTAGATAGTTCGTTAGCAGCATCTATATACCTTTTTTCATTCAACATTTGCTGAATTTCTTTTTTCTTTTTATCATTGAACTCGTAATCAGCTCTAGTTCTACCTTGAGCAATAGGTCCAATATAAGAATATGTACCAAAATTTAATGCCATAATTCTTTTAATTCAATTTAGTGTTGTGATGGAAACATATTAAGAGCAGCACCTCCACTACTTTGTGCACTTCTATCTGCTTTTTCTCCTTCATTACCTCCTGCAACATAAAGATAACCGTTCCAATGTCCAACATTTCCTTGTGTAGCTAATTTATTGTTATCTTGAGAGCCACCTCCTCCAGGATTTGCAGGATTGAAATTATCTTCAGATTTAGCAATATTGAAATTATCGCTTTCACTTCTACTTTGTGTACTTGTAACAGAATAAGAAAGAGTTTTAGGATAATTAGAATCATTTATCATTCTAGCAATAAATAATTCAAGACTAGCATCACTTTGATTGTTAGTCACATTATTTTCATACTTTTGTTTTTCGTAAAGCTTATCTTTATAATCACGGCTATCAATCCCTTTTTCTTTTTGAATTTGTGCTAGTTCATTTTCTAATACTCCTATATGATGATAATAACTTTGATAATACTGTACTAATTGGTCAAACGTTATACCACTAGTACGAAGTATTTCAGCCATATTATCCTTTATGTCCTGTTCCGTTACTTGGCGTCTACTAGAACCACTCATTCTAGACCCACCGCCTCCAGTTCTAACACCAGAAGTATCACCGCTTTGAGATGACCATTTACGTTCACTTGAACTACTTGTTTCACTAGGATTAATAAGGCTAAAAGCAGCTTTAGCTAATTCGGCTACATCAAACGATTTAAGAGGAGCTTTTTTAGCTATATTTGCATCCTTAAGACCTATAACATTACCTACATCATCTGTATCAAAAGTTGGATTCCAAGTAGCTTGAGTATCATACCACCAATCAAAAGTTTGTTGGTCTATATCACCGCTTTCTACTCTTTTACGTTGTCTTTCAACTTCAGAAGTATATTCTTTAGACGCACTTAGTCTAGCATTTAATTCAGCATCAGTTGCTAATCTACTTCCTTCATCTATAGCTTTATTTATTGCTCCAGCATAGTCTCCTGTTAAAGCATATTCATTTATGCTATTTTCAATATTTTTAATTTTTTTATCTATGAAAGCATTATTATCAGGAGATGCATAAAGCTGTTCTTTTATGTTACCTAAAGTTTGTCTTACAGCGCTACGTTGTTGAGCTAAATTAGTTTCTCTTTCTTCTATTTTATTGAAAGCATTAGAAAGTAAACTTACATCAGCTGCTTGCGGAGTAAATGTAACAGCTTGAAAAGGAGTAGGATTAAAAGCTATTGATTGCAATGATAATCTATCTTGTCTAGGCATAACATTATTATTATTTTAAGTCCATGCACCAAGTAAATAATCTCTATCTCTTACAGCCTGCTGTTTGAAATCTTCACTAATATTAGGATTATTAATAATAGAAGCAAGTCTTGCTACTTCTCTATTAATTTCATCAGCAGAACCAAATCTTCTAAGATAAGAAAGTTCACCACTTCTACTAGCACTAAGTCTAGCCATTTCGATATCAGTGCGTTGTTTAGCGTCAGTGGCAAACGCATTGCCAAATGCTTGACCACTACCAGCAATAGCATTACCCCAAGACTGACCAGCTGATTGCATATAAGCAGCTCTAGCACCAACGCCTCCCATAATTCCATTAGTGAGAGCCTCAGTACTACCGAGGATTCTTTGATTTACTATATCATTGTTATATTTAAGTAAATCAATATATTGACCCATATAGTCTCTACGAGATTGAATATCAAGCTCAGCGTTCTTAGCAGCTGCCTCATTAATACGGTTAAGATTTTCTTGCTTAATAGCTTCTTCTCTATTTCCTTTTTCAGCATAGATTTTACTTCTAGCTTCATCGGCAGCGGTATTGATGCCGCCCATTCTAGATAGCCTAGCAGCAGAACTTAGAGTATTGTTGTTAACAGCCCGCATAGTTCTTCTAGCTTGTCTATTAACATCGGATAATTCAGGATTAACATTATAAACTGAAGAACGAACAACAGGCATATAATGCTGATTTCTAAAAGTATCCCTACTAAGCATAGACATATCTACAGTCTTAAGATTGTTATAAGCATTAGCAAGCATTTTACCTGATTCAAGATATGCATTATTTAATGCTCTACTAGCACGACTTGCACCCCAGTTTGTAAGAAGAGCTCCACCTATATTACCTAAAGTTGTAAGACCTGCACCAATAAGATTACCAGAAAAACTTGACCTTCTATTAGTGTTTCTATCATTTGGTAATGTTATTCCACTTAAATCTAAATTAACATTGCCAGTACTCCAACTACTTGTCCTTTTTGGTGTAATAGTAGGAACATTAAATTTTCTTCCTGATGCTATAGGAGCAATTGTACTATCATACATACTAGGATAAACATAATCTGGTTTAGGTCCATAAATCGGACCATCTACACCATATGATAATCCCCACCAAGCTTTACACCTTCCACCTTTCTTAAGCTGTCTTCTTGCAGCAGCTACATTAATACCTGACATGTCAAATCCTAAATCAGTCATAGGATAATCAGTAGGAAGAATATAATTAGTAGAAGCACCAGCAATAGCTGCATATCTATTCCTTCTTACGGGGGAGGTACCTTTGCTAGCTTCTTGCATAGCATATGCAACACTAGGCTTCATTCCAGCATTAATAGCTTGTGCAGGATTAAAACCATTAATACTATGTTTAGAAATAAACATACCACTATTTGGAGTAACCATCAGATATTCACCTTGATTACCATTCTGATTACCTTCTCCTTCTACTACTTGACCATCAGCGAATTTAATACCAACACCTGATTTATATTTTCCACCTTTAGTTTTATGATAATGATTATGGTCATTACCTATAATTTCATAAAGGTCGTAACCTTCTGGTGTTTGTCCAAGAGGAAGAACTCCACCACCATCAATAACTTGGAAAGGAAGATTGCTCCCCCGTAAAGGAAATTGTGCATCTCTAAGTTTCTTACTACTTTTTACTTTACCACCTTTTTTAACTTGTATTCTACTGGCAGCTCTTCTTTGTTCTGAATCAAGAGCACCACTTTGTAGTTGAAGATTCATTTGTAAATCTCTCTGAATTTGTCTATTAGCTTCATTTTCTTGAGCAATAAACTGTTGAGATTGTTGTTGAAGCTGATTATTATTAAGATTAGTTTGCTCAATAGCATCAGCTTGTTGTTTAGCGTTATTTATTGTAGCTGCAGATTGCTCTTTAGCAGCTCTTGCAGTTGCAGTAGCACCTATGCCAGCAGCAGCCATAGTAGCAGCAGCACCAATAGCAGCAGCAGCAATACTTTCACCAAACAAAGCTTTAGGTCTAGTATTTCTTAATTTTCTTTTTCTCATACGTTATAATCATTACTTGTTATAAAAGTAACATCTTCAAACTTAAAATCAGTAGTACGATTAAATATGAATCTAGCTACTATATATTTACCATATATTAAAGTGTCATCTTGTCTAAATGGTCTAGTACCAATTTGGTTGTTACTTCTATGAAGTATATTTCTAAAGTAATTAAAAGTCCATTTACCAAGATTATATCTAACTTTTTCATAATCGTTTATAGAATCATTACTTCTACCTGTAAGATTTATTTCATCAGTCATACAAGAATCAGTATAGATTCTAATAATATCACCTTTATATCTTTCTTCAGGATTTGTGTCATTATTTCTAAAGTTTTCTTCTGCCATGTTAATAGTTGAATCAAATCCTAGAACTTCATTACAAATCCATTGAATTGTATTTAATGTTTTAATATTTTCAAATCTATCATTAAATATAACATCAATAATACAATTTCCATGTTTACTTCCATTACTAGTATGAATTGGATACAAAGTATCATCAAGTCTTAAATCTTCATAAGTTCCAGGTTCAGTTCCAACTTTATGGATGTCATGCTCATTGGATATAAAATAACATTTAGTTTTAGTTTTAAAATGCCAATTAAATTTAAAATCATGTAAACTTATAAAAGATTTAGCAATAAAATCATAACTTAATGTAGCGATTTTGTTATCTGTGAATTCTATACAAATAAAAATTCTATTATTATAATAGTCGTCAGCTAAGTGAATATCCTTTATTCCAGTTCTTCTAAGTAGCTTACTAATATCATCTGAAAGAACTTTCATTTGAGCATTACCTGTATACAGGTAAATTCTACCACTATCTCTATCCCAGAAAGTATAACCAAACTCTGAAAGAATTTGATGCTCTTTACTAGCTAAACCTGCATAACCAAATTCACTACCAAATAGTTCTTGAATACCAGTGTCAAAAGGTTCAGACTCTTTCATTTGAACATCTTCGCCACCTGCAGCAGTAAGAGAATTTTGACCACTAAACTTATAAATAGAATCTTGTGTATGAACAAGTATGTTATCGCCTACAGCTACAAGATTAATAATAATTCCTTTGTCAGTAGGAACATTATAATAATCTGTAGGTGCAAACTTAAACATATTTATCTTAGCTTCATCTCCTTCAAGTTTAGAACTTCTAATAGTATTATCAAATTTAACAATAAGATTATAATTTGAATAAATAGAATATAACTTTCTAGTATAACTTTTATACATAGAAGGAAGTTCGTAAACTTCAGATAACTGACTACTTTGTTTTACTCTAAGAATGTAAGATTTTTTAGTATTATTTTCATCCTCTAATGTTTTGGTTACTATAACAGGAGCCAAATCTTCAGTTAATGCCAAATAATTAAGATTAAAGTTAGAATAAATAGTGTATTCAGTACTAGTAGATTGAATACTCCAAATAGTATTTTCATCTGGAGCAACCTCAAGACTTATACTTTGACCACTAGCACTTGATACTACACTTTTAAGATAAATATCTGACCCTGAAAAATAATAAGTACGTGCTATATCTCTTCTAGGCTTTTGCACTCTACAGAGATAACCAGGAAGATTAAGACTACGATATTCATCATATATAGTTCCTTGTTCAGCAATAATATATGGAGTACATTGTATCAAAGTTGTATATTCTTCATTAGCTTCATAAGGCATTTTAGCAAAGCCATAAGATGTATCTTGTAAAGCACTTTGAAATACACATTCTCCTGTACCTCCAAATGTAGCTAAGTTTTCATTATCATAACTAGCTCTATAATCAAATACTGCTTCACTGTCATCTTTTACAAAAATTATATCTTTTAGCCAAGGATATAAATTAGCATCAAGTTCTAGACAATGACCTAAACTAACACTATTTTGAGTCTCTATATCAAATATATGAGCAACAGTATTTTTAACATGAGCTATAGAGATAATACAGGACACATAACCATCAGGTAAATTTTCTGTAAAAGTAAATATAGGATAAATAGCAGGAAACTCATTATCAGATAACATTTCAGAAGGTTCATCTACAATAAGAGGTTCTTCATTTATCAAATAGCCATTTGTTATTTCACCATTGTTTTTTACTAAATGTAAATAGAAATTATAACCTTGATGTGGCACAAGAGTATATTCATTTCTAATAACATTATCTTTTTCTATATCGGCTACATTTATTGCAAAACTAATATTTATAGTAGTTTTTGTATATTCAAACACTGGGTCATCTACTCTCGGAGTATAATAAACTATAGTAAAATCTAGAGGCCCATTATAACTAGAATCTACAAGTTTACCAGTATTCATATTTACAGCATATGCTGCATTAACTATTGCACTAAGTATAACATCGATATTTTCTGATGTAACTTCTTGACTATTTCCATAGGTTAATGTATAAAGTCCACTAGATACTATAATTGGGTTAATTCCTGCGCCATCAACATCTATACCACCTATCCATTTATTTAAGCGTAAAATAAAATTTAATTTAGAATCAGTAGTGTAAGGAACTGCTTCATCATTAACAATAATATCTTTATTATTATTTAATAGCAGTTCAACTAAATTTTTAATTGAAACACTGGTTTCTCCAGATATGTCATCCAAAGAAGTAACACCTATATTAGTAATATAATCTATCTGAGCATTAGTAACAACTGTTACAGGTCTACCACTAAGTTTCACACTACGTTCCATTTGAATCTCATCAAACGAAACTTGAACACTCGAAGCATATGCTCTAAAATCAGGATTAAAATCGCTTTCTTTATAATTACTGATATATAGTTTATTTTTGAAACTTGTTACATTCTTTACATTATATAAACTATATGGAGATTCTAATAAATCTCTAATATCAATTTCTTCTATAGCTTCAGTATCATAATCAAAATAGATTGTTTCAGTATTTATATCATAATGTTTATATGCTCTAGCATACACCTCATCATCATGAGCAATAATAAAACCCAATTGAAACTTTTTAAAAGCACCTGTATCTATAAGTTTATGTACTGCAAACTTAAAACTAAAATTAGAATCAGATTTAGTATCTATATATGTAAGACCACCTTGCTGTGTACGCATACTTTTTTTAGTACCTGCAAATAGTTCTTTACTTGCAGGAAACCAATTAGTATAAAAATCTTTACGAATTTCATATCTAATAAAAAATTGATAAGTACCAGCAGGAATTACATTTTTATAAGTTGAAACACAGTCTAAATTAATAAAAGGAACTTTAGGGCTTTGAGTATAAATACTTTCATCATCATCCTCTTTAGCTTCTGTAAGATTAATAGTTTTAATAGGAACATCTACATTAGCATCGTATTCTGCAACAGTTAATAGAATATCTCCATTTAAACTAATAGTGCATACACCATCAATCTTACCACCTGACCAATGCCAATTACAGTTACACTCTTCAAAAGTGTTAGTAAGCTCATCATAGTGCCATATAGTATTATTAGCTTTGAAAACATAGAAAGAAGTGTTATAAGGTATAATACCAACTATATCCTCATTACTAGTTAATACATTATCAAATCCAAAATCAGAAGATAAACCATTAGCATTAAATCTTATATTTTTTGCAAATATAAGAGAATTGTTATCAACTAATTCTGGAGTTTTATTAAGATTAAGTTTAGGAACAATACGTGCCATATCTTAACTTCTAGGTAAAAATGTACTATTATAAAAGAAATTATTCCAACCTTCTTTAGAATTACTCATTGCAGACTTAACAGAAGCAGCAGCTTTAGGTCTCCAATAATTCCATTGATAAAGAGGATTAAGAAGTGGATTTTGTGCTTTAAGACTATATACAGTGTGAGTACTTCCTCTACTAAGATATTTAAACATTACATACCAAGCCAAAGCTTCAAGAAGAAGTCCATCGTCGTATATATACGGACATTCACAATCATAATAATCATCATGATACGTAGCAACTTCAAAAGTTTCAACTTCTATTTCGTCTGCGTCAAAATTTAAACTAATCTGATTACAATCTAAAACAAAGTTTCTACCATTAACACCGTTACAAACATTTGCGATTTGAACAGCGTTCACGCCTGTTTTATTGCTACTATCAAAAACACCAATTTCAGAACCTGCATAATTACGTGCAGACCCTGAACAACCACATCTATTAGTTTCATCAAGATTGGGAATTTCTACGCCATTGCTATCAAAAACTTTAAGTTCTTTTCCATTTATTTCACAAGGAAATTGTGCAATACGTTCTGAAACCTCTAGCTTTCTTCGCTTACGTTCCATTGGAAGAACCTTCATCTGAGCTAGAGCATCAATAACCCATGCAGCTACTCTTGGAATCCAATCACTTTCATCAATATTAAAGTCATTGTCTATTTTTCCAACTAGCCTTTGAAGCGTTAATTGGTTTTTGATTTTCATTTCTAATAAATTTACTATATAATGTTTTATCAGCTATAACACAAAGATTGAGTTTTGTTCTTATATCCAATGGAAGTTTACAAAGATACTCAGTATTATAATCTGCTTCTTTTAATAAATCTTCATTTGTTTTACCTCTGAGTTTGTTTCCTCTATAATCTGCAGAAACAAACCTGATTTTACTACCGTGAGGAATATGACAGTCGAGTAAAGGAATTTCATAACAATATTCATTACGTAGAAATACTCTACCATCTTGACCATTGTATTCTATACCATTAGCTTTACACCATTCAGCTTCTTCTTTGTTATAAAGTTTTCCACCATTAGCCAAAATTTCAGCTTTCTTCTTCTTAGTTTTACTAAAGTCAATATGAGTTCTCTGTTTATCAATCTTACAACGATTAATACAAATCCAACCAAGATTACCTTCAAATACGTAGCCAGCACCATTTAGAATCATCTGACGTTGAACTTCAGTATAATAAACTCTAAGAATTTCAGTATATTGTCTAATGGTAAGACTAGTAAGTTTATCATAAAATTCTATAAGACGTTTCATTTTATATATATCTCTCTGAAGGTCAGCTAAATGATATATATTCCAAAGACTATAATCTATCCTATCTTTAGTAGCTGTACTCTCAAATCGTTTTTTAGTTACACTATAAAATGTTCCATCTATATAGTTATTATCAACAAATTCTTGGTAATCACTAAGAACTATATCATATTCTTTTTTATAGGCGAGTTCTTTTTCTAGAATTTCACTTTTTAACTGTGTAATTTCAGATGTATTATCGTTAATAAGATTATTAAGCTCATCTTTCTGCTTATTATAATAATCTTTCATGCAAGTGTAATACACTCTAAAATTAGTAGGAGTTTCCTTTATTCCCATAACACTTTATTAATTAAATTTAACTGTTGGTGGAATCTCATTAGTTTCTCTTACAGTAGTAAGTAAATCACGTTTATAAATAATATCTTTAATTTGTCCTATCATATCTTCAGACAGAACCCATTCATTATTATCATTAAAAGCATCCCACTCGTCAATTACCCCGTTATTGACATCAATAAGTGTGGGATGCTCAAAGGCGGACTCTATAACAACAGCGTTTATATCTAGGCTCTTGTTCTCCGCAGGGAATATATAAATAAACCCATTAATATAATCGTAACAAGGCATAGCACAAAGTCCTGGAACAGCACTTCTAAATCTAGCACTTGTTTCTTTGATATAAGGAAATTCCCTATTACTAGAAAAACCTGCTGTACTTACTCTATGAAAAGGAAGATTATTAGTAAGTCTAACAGGTCTTGGAACTTGTTGTTTAGTGCGCTTAATTAATTCTATATTAAAATCACTATATTCTTCAGGGAATTTAGGGTCACCATCATCTACATCGACTAAAGTAACTTTAAATCTTTGAGTAAGAACTTTGTCAATATAACTATGATTTTCATAACTCCTTCGAATAACTTCATTACGAGTATGAATAATAAGAAGCTTTATGTTTTCACGTAAAGCTTTATTATTAGGTTGTTTAAGACTATGAGCAAACTCACTTACAAGTTGTGATATAGAAGCCATATTATTAAAATAATTAAAAAACCCTAGTAGAGAATCATACCCAAAAATCGTAGAGAACTTATTTATTAACTATTAATATTACTTATCTTATGAAAAATTTTAGCACCAACTTTATCATCTCTACTAGGGTGAGTTATATGTTGATTTATTTACTTTTGCAAATATACTTATTATATCTTTAATATACAACTCCATATTTAGCCTACTGGTGCGCTCTATCGACATATTTTGTCGAAAATATATAGTTAATAAGCTGAAAATTAACGCTCTGACAATCAAAATTAAAATATCCTAAAACTTATTTTTCTAACATCTTCAAGAAGAACATCAACATCTTACTTGCTAGAAAACCCATTGTATAAGCAGGAGGTTCATCTTTATCGGCTACTAAATAAGCATTTAACATATGTTGTTTTACATGCTCAGCCTCATGAACAATAGAGTTAATGTAATCTTTCATGGTAGCGTGATAATTAAATCCAACAATACTAGTTTGTCTTTTAGCATTACTAACAGTAAACGCTTTAACCTCCCCCGTAAAAGAAAGATATGCAATGTTACGAATACCCTTCTTAGTCATTCCTACACTTCTAAGTTCACTAGCTACACAATGAAAAAGGTTATAATCTATATTATAATAAACTATAACCTTCCATTTGTTATCAACATTTATAACTTGTTTAATCATAAGAAATCTTCCCATGGAATAGGAATACCAACCCATTTCATATCAGCAATCCAACGATTAAATGTAAGACCTTCAATACCATCAGGGTCGTCTAATGTATTCTTTATGTACTTAGCAATATGTTCTTCTGTTGGAACGCTATCACCTGCATAATCTGCTTTACACATATTTGCAACATAAGTTGCATCATAAAGTTTATTGTTCTTAACTTTAATCTTATATGTAGTAAGAAGATTATCTACTTGTTGTTTGGTATATGGTTTGAGAGGAACCTCTTTACCATTTTCTTCAGTAAACATATTACTTACTGCAAAATCACAAGCAGCATGATTAAAGTGAGGACCATTATGACTCATATAAATATACAAGTCTTCAGGCATAGTTTCGTATGCTGTAAAGTTTTCTCTTCTAGCCATATCTTTAAGATTAAAAGGGGCACCATTTAGATGCCCCACTAGTTAAATTTACATACCACCACGACGATAACGAGGACGACGATAAGAGTTACGATACATCATTCTTTCACGAGGCTCTTCCTCACGATAATCTTCTTCATAATCATCTTCTTCCATTTCGCAGCACTCTTCCACTTTCTCAAGCAAGTCCTTTGTAAACTTGTGCATCTTTTTCAGTTTACGCAGCAATTCATCATGCTCGGACTCATTACGCATTCTCAGTATAATCATAACTTTAATTATTAGTTTTATCTGTTTTCTCTTTAAGCAAGGCAATAGCCTCTTCTAGTTGACGTTTTAGAGAAGCAATCTCTTCATCATTAGCAGCATAAGAAGGATTAAGTTGTTTCTTTAATTTAGAATAACGTTGAACATCCTTTTTACTAGGTTCATAACTATCTATAATTTTTTGTCTATTTTGAATTATAGAATCAATATATGCGTTCAAAGACTCTTTACTATCTGCTAATAAAACAGCATCATCTCCGAAATCAGCAATGTTATTATTTGCAGGAACCTTCTGAAATTCACGATGTTCACCAGCCATATTAGTAACTATTGTAACTCGCATTTCAGGCACTTGTCCAAAACCATTACTACGGTATGTTGGAGGTTCAAGAGTAACACGTTCTACAGGAACTGAAAAGAGAGAATAATCTCCTTTTTTATCAATACCATAAAGGATATTGCCTTGCGTTAAATTAGAAAACATAGTTTATTAGTTTTAATAAGTTAAGGTGCAACAGTAAGTAATTGCATAGTACTAGCACACTTATCGTACCATATAAGGTAAATACCAGCAGGAGTAATTTGTGCACCAGTTGCAGCAGTTCCACCAACAACAGTTAAAGTTTGTAAGAAATCATTAGAACTAAATACTACAGGAAGTGCAGCACCTCCAGCAGGTATTTCTTGAGTTAGTCTAAATGCAAATATACCACTATCAGCAAGACCTCTAAAGGCTCTACGAGGAATACCTATAACTACATTGTCTGTAGTAACTTCTACAGAAGTAGAAGCAATCATAGGAATACCACGGATATTTGCAAAATTAATAGGAAAACTAGTAGCACCAGCCATAGACTACCTCCTTTCTAATTAACCCCAAAAATTATTCTGAGGATAGTTAAAACCACAAGGATAACCGTAACCGCCTACATAAGGAGTAGCATTAGCAGCTACAAGATTAGGATACTGAACAGGAACAGTGTTAGGCTGCTTAGCAGCAATAAGATTAATCTTATCATTCAAAGCATTCATAGCGTTGTTAAATGCTTCAGTCTGCTTATCATTACTAATCTGACCACGAAGCTGAGTAATAATATCACCCTGAGTGTTAATCTTATCCTGCAACTCACGTTCTTTCAGGTCACAGAACTCTTTAGTAATAAGAGTATTCTGATTAGCAATAGCACCCAGAATAGCATTAGTGTTTCTATCAGCCTGAGAACCTAACTGATTAGTCTGCTGACATACGGCAAGTTTATCCTCACCATTAAGCTGAGCAAGCTGCAAACGAACATTAGCATCGTGATTATCGATAGCACTTTGCAAAGTATTAGTTTGCTGACAAGTAGCAAGACGATTTTCACAGCAGCACTCACACAACTGACGAGAAAGAGCAGCATTACCAAGCTGGAGAGCATTAATAGTCTCAAGACCACTCATACCTACTTGACCACCTACTTGAGAAATACCAAGCTGAATTTGACCAATAGCATTGCGAACCTGGTCAACACTACCATGAGTCATGTTAGCTAACTGACCAAGAGCATCAGCTCGACCATTGATAGCTTGCAACAACAAATCACGACCTGCATCATTGTTGAGCTGATTAGCAAGGAAGCCAGTACCATTACCATTACCGAAACCTCCAAAACCATTACCATAACCACCCCACATCATCCACAGGAAGAGAATCCAAATCCAATTGCCGTTGTTACCAAAACCACCATTGTTTTGAAGAGCCAACAGAAGATTAGGGTCAATACTAGAAGCAGCACGTCCAGCGGCTGCATCAGGGAAAACAAGTACACCATTTTCGCCCATAATACTTTCATTTTTAATTTGTTAATAAGTAAAACGAATAACAACTTCTATGCGCTTAGAAGATGTTACAAAAGTACTATGAAGAAAATGGTTACTTAAACAATGCCGATAAATAAAATAAGTCGCTAACTATCATTAAGTTAGCGACATAACATATTGCCGAAGTTCATCTTCATACCAAATAAGCTCTTTTCTACCTCGTCGTTTACGCCCACGAGGAATACGACCTTCCCTTACAAGGTCATCAAATCTACTTCTTTTAAGATTAAGAAATAGACAAGCTTCTTCTTTACTAAGGGCTTTATGTGCTACAGCACTCATAATCTCCATAGCTTCTTCTTCAGATAATTCACAATTACCAGAATCAATTTTATCAGCTGCTTCTCTAAGAAGTTTAGCTATTATTCTTTTAAGGGCTTGCATACTTTAAATTTTAAATATAATATTACAAATAATGACACGCCTGCTATTATGAGTTGCAATGTAAACATACTTCTATCAGTTATAGGAATACCATAAGTATAATCATATATACTTAAAGTAGTACTTACAACAATATAATGAAGAAACATTCTATGATAAGCACAAAACTTATAAGTATAAGATGTTATATAAAACCTTATAACAACAAGTAAAGATACACCACCAAAATAAGATAGAACAGGAGCATCTATGTCATAATAAGATAGAATAGTATTAGCTAAGGTAATACCTGCCATAAGCATTGGCACTACCTTAGCTGAATACAATTCTAATTTGTATAAGGATTTATTTACTAACTTTTCCGCCATCTGGATAACGCCTTCTAGTTTTAGTAAATCCAGCTTTTGCTACATTAGGTCTAGACCTATTATTTCCTCTAGTTGTACTAGAAGTAGCAGTTGTTTTCTTTGTAGCCATTAGTCTAACACGTTAAATTTTTTATAGTCAATATTAAATACAGCACATATTGGTTTGAATATCCAAGACCAACTTACAGGTGCAAGTATAACACTATTTGCAATAATTCTCATATCAGAACCTGCAATATAATACCAAACACCAAGAAGGATAACAGCAACTACAAGAACAATACGTTTTTGCCAAGTAGTTAGACGTTTCTTTTTACGTTTATCAAACTGTTTAATAACTAAATAAACTAGAATATTAACAGCGATACAATAACCAAAGTCGAAACTTTGAATAATAGAACTAATTATTTCACTTACAAATTCCATATCAATGTCTTGTCATATAGGAACTAATAAGATTAGCTACAACATTACGTATAAAATCTTGTTGATTTTCTGAATTAACTTTAGAAAGATAAATATTAATAAAGTTAATAATATCTTTTAACATCTTATTATTCTCTTTTAGTAATTTGTTATTCTCTTTTGTTAATTTTAATAATTCCTCAATCATTCCAAACATCACCATTCATACTGTTACGGAGGTTAAGGTCAGAATAACCGCATTGCTCTTTTAGAATAGTATCTGTCATAGCAATTCTTTTCTCAGTAGTCCAAAGGTTAAATACTACGTCTTTTGTACCATATTTTCCATATCTTATATCTAACTTGTTAATGGTATTTCCATTATATATAACAAACGGATGATAACAAGAACGATTTCTATATATTGTTAAACTAGGTATGTCACTATCTTCAATAAATCCGCTTTCCATACCTCCATTGTCTGAAAATGAAATACCGTCACAATTTATAATATCTGCATTTTTAATATAGTGTATAACTATGTTACTACTCCCTTTCCCTTGTGTGCAAGTACAATCTTTAAGACACCAATCTCTACCCCATTGCCAACTATCTTCAAGGTCTCCAAGAAGAGGTGTTATTGCACCATACCCCTCATTTTCAACTGATTTTTCTTTAGCAATGTTTGTAAATGAACAACCGTCAATTAATGTATTTAATGCTTGAGGATTGGTTATAGCCGTTGTTCTAGTATCATGCCAAGTACAGTTTTTATAAATATTACCAATAGAATATTTAGGATTAAACATAAGGAGCTTACCATTAGAAGTGCTTGTCTTCCAATCTATATCATTCTTATCATCAAGTTCTGAGTCATACACTTTGCCATAACCAGTCATTATAACATACTCGGCATTTGCAGGTATAACTATTTGTTCATACAACCTTGATTTAATACTTGAAATATAAGTGTTATTAGCAGTGTAGAAAGATGCAAAAATTTCACGATGTGTACCAGCATTTCTATATCCGCAATACCCTCCTCTGCCAAAAGCGATAACACCAACTGAATGATTCGGGTTGACATTAATGGCTTGTGTAATAACCATATTTTGAGCATCTACTACTGCTCCAGTTGCTAAATCAATTCGCTTGCCGTCTGTAAATTGAAGTTCAGTACCTATGTTGAGATTGAGTGATGATATTCCACCATCATAACCAAGAGAACCACTTACATCAAGATTTTCAAATGAACAATATTTACTAGCATTCATTGAGCATACTGATATATGTTCCCCAGTATTACCTGTCTTAACTTTTGCTGTATCAAAGTCGAACCCTTCATAACACCCAGCAACAATCCCATTCTTAATATGAACATCAAAATTATCACTCAACATTAAAACTTGACCACTTACTAAGTCGTCAAATTGAACAGCTTTAATTGTACTACCATTTAAATCAACAGTAAATTCATCAGGAAATGCTATATTATTACCTGATGTTGATGTATTACGAACATAATATATAAATCCATCATCGAAGTAATCAGTATCGTTCTTTTTAGGTTTTTGACCAACAGTAGGTGCATAATTTGTTCCTCGTATATTCTCACCAGAATTTTTTGCTTGCTGGAAAGTAATTTCTTCAACTTTTGTAATTGTTGTATCTACTATAGTACATTTATAAAATGTTTGCGTACCAAATGTAGCATGAAAGTCAATCCAATAAATGTTATTCAGCATAACAACACCGTTATACCCGTTTTCTTTTACATCAGCAAAGAAATTTGAAAGTGCTGCTTTGTTATCATACGCAATCTGAACATCATTATCATTAGGAACAATACCAAACTCTTCAAGGTCAGAATCTTGCATTTCATAGTAGTTAGGTGTTACTTCATTCCGTACAAGTACGTTATAATACCATGTTGGGCTACCTACACCGTTACTATCAATACATCTTATACTAAACCATGTTTCTCCACTATTGGCAAAGGTTGGGGTAGATAATTTAAATCTACCCCCATAAGTAGTACGCTTTGATATACCCCCACTTGCTGTGATTATAATTACAGTAAATGTATTATCTATTGTATCATAGTTTAGTGAAGACATTGTGTGGGTATCAACAAAATACTCCAACTCAATACTGCCACCGACAGGAACAATAGGATTAAATCGCTTAACAGTTAATACTGGACAAGAAGCATTAGTTACAGTAGTAGTCAAATTTTCTGTATTATCTTGAAGAGTATCTGCAACATTCCCATAAATTATATCGTCGTCAACATTGGTTGTCTTACTTGTACTGAATGTTATTACACCATTTGATACGGTATATGTGATAGTATCAGCACTCTGCACATCATCGACAATGTTGTAAATCTGACTCCTGTCATATTTTTTATATCCAGCTACAAGTTCTCCACCAAGCAATGTACTATAGTCAGTGTTAGTGATATTTACGACTTTACCTTCAATACTTAAATTAACATCGCCAAAAAACAAATCACCGTCTTTTTCCTCAAACTTAGGTTCAGAAGATGCCATAGCTATACCAATTCCATCCATGAATAGCTTAACACCATCCATATACAAACCATCTTTATTAATTGCATCGTCTATAGATGCAATAATATATTTACCATTATAAGACAGAATGTTTTTTCCGTCTTTAATGTTTAAGCAAAGACCAGATTTAGTTATCATGTTAATACTCTCCTTCCTCGTAAGTAGTCATGATATTTGCATACTTAGACCAGCCACTTTCTCCTACTTCATCCCCATCGTTTTGAACATGATTTTGATAAAGACTAAGTACAGTAACATCATTTCCATCCACTGTAACAGTCTTATTAGGAATTTTAATTGATGAAACATGAGTTGTTATCCAATCAAACGATAAATCAGGAGGAGTGTTTGATGTACATACAACAGTTACACCAGAAGTAATATTAAAGAAATTAGTTGTAGTGGTTGCAGATGCTGTACTAAAATTTCCAATTATAAAGATAGCATTTTTACGTCTTAACATAAAATGGGTAAAGTCTGTAATATCACTAGTATCCCATGTCCTTATATCTACAGTAATAGCAGGAAGAGTATCATCATCAACACCCATAAAAGACTCCAAAGAAGTTACACCTGCAATATCAAAACCAGACAAATTAATATGAGTTAGACTAGTTGCATGAGATATTGGACAAAACGTTGTAAGTATCGTATCGCCACTTAATTGTAAGTATTTAATACTAGTATCACGGTTGGCATTATTAGAATCGGTAACTTTATTAAATCTACATCCTGTTGTAACTAGTCTTCTTATAGCTGTCATCTTATTGACTAAATGTCGGCCTAATATTGTTTGATTGGTAATAGTTGGTCTATCATATCCAACAAATTTTTGGTTTCCAAAATCTATGTCTATCGTTGTACTTTGAGAATCAAATTCAAAATCTATAGCATTAAATGTTGAACCATCATAAGCATCAGAAACAGCGCTATCTGCTGTTTTTACCGCCTCTGCAATTTCGGCAAATGAATAGTTATTTATACCTTTCGTAAAAGGAAGTTCACCCCAAACAGCATCACCAGAATTAGGTTTAGTTCTGCCTCTATACTTAATTTTACCAGAACCAGTGGCTCTAATAGTAACGCCATCACGCACTCCATCAATCTCAGCACCGATTCCATCAACAAATCGCTTATCTCCTATGTGCCAAATAATTTTATTCACAGCATTTCCATTAGTATCAGTATCACTAAGAAACCAAGGAAACGTAACATTAGCGACTCTTGCTTTAGCATAAGCCTCAGCAAAAGTCCCTTTAGTGGGAATGGCTTTATTAGCAAGAACTTTACCCATTTCAGCGGATAAAGCTTTTTCCTCACCACCATCTTCAAGGTTATTCACTACTTCAAGTTCATCAACAGCACCAGTATAACCGCTGTTACCTTGAGCACCGTTTTTAATAACAATCTCTGTTGTTTCGCCATTGGGGAAAGTGAAGGTGATGATATTATCACCTCCACTTTGTGTACTAGCTTCCTGAGTTACAGTAGGCATTACATCACTAGGGTTAACTGTAACACCTAATTCAGTAAATACACTAGTAGTTTCGTTATATACATAATACTTGCCATCTGCAGTATTGTAATAAATTCTACCAGCAACTCCGCTTTCAGGAAGAGCTGATACCTTAGTTACACCATCACCACCTTGTGATTCTAATACAACTTTGGTTTTTCTACCAAAAATATTTTTAACATCTAATCTTTTCATAATTTATTCTGTTGCTGTTATATAATAAACTGGATTACTACACATATTATAATGATATCTACGATATCCTGTATTAGCTGTAAGAGCTTTTGGAGCTTGGAATTGAATTTCTTCTTGACCCCACTTAAAATTAATTTCTTCAATAATTTGTGTATAATTTGGATTAGTAGGTCTATACAATAAACGAGTATCCCATTTATCATACATATCTACATATATTGTTGTAGAATTACCATCCGTACATAATACACTTTGAACAACATCACTAACATTTACAACACAAATATCACATCCTTGAGCATGTAAAGTAACGGTGCATTGTTCATCAGGCGTAACTACACCATATGGGTCTTCTAATGTATCTTCTATAACGTCTATTGCATCTTGTTTATAAGTAGGCCACACCCTAGCATCTGTACCACAACTAACAGTACCTTGTAATTGAGGAATATTATGATTAACATCAAAGTTTCTATCAGGTACTAAAGTATTTAAAGAACTTCTCAGTGTTCTACTATTATCATAATATTCTAACAATTTTGCTACAATAGTAGATGCTGCAATATAACAAGGAAGTCCTGCATTTAGATGTACGCCTTGAGCGTTACTACCATCTTCAAATAGATTTCTATAAATACTTCTAGAATATAATTCTCTATAAGTTTTTATAGCTCTCATTCTATGAATAGCACCACCACAAGGAAATACAATATCTATATCAGGGCAAGATTCATCTGTTAGAACTGATGCAATACTAGTTAAATATTTTTCTGGAGTATTCACATCAGAACCGCTAACATATTGTTGCAAATGTGTTATTGTAAATCCTTTTTTATAATTCCCACTATAATGAGTATCTATGTTATTAAACATATCTGTAACTTGTTGAACAGTCAACTTATCACTATTATAAAGTGTATATGAATTTTGAATACATATCAAATCCCAAGGAATTTGACCTGAACCATTATTGTTACCAATATGTTCATAAGTTAGATTGACAGCAAATGAAGGAGAAACACTTTCACCATTATACAAATATGAAGCACTAAGTAAATTAGACCATTGAGTGCTAGTTGCCGTATCTATATAAAATAGTGCTTGTATTGCCCAACTTGTAGTGTCATCAAAATTAGCAATATAATCTGCTAATTTAGCAGCAGGATAATAGCACATTACTAATAGACAATCGAGATTATATTGTTTTAATATAAAAGGAACATAACTCCAACTATCTACACTATGCGAATTACCAATACAAAGAATTTTAAGTTTATTAGGCCAAGTAGAAGGGTCAGGAGTAGGAGTACCCCCGTCACCATCTATAGAATAGACGGGAGTATCTCCTGCAAACCCTTTACCAATTAAAGTTTCGCCTAAATAAACAGGATTAATATCTTGTTCTCCTAATTTAAGCATTGTTATCTTCTATTAAATATAAAACATCATCTTCAGGTTGACCAAGATTGTTATAAGCAGCTTGAGTCATTTTTAGTGCTTTAATATATTTAGGTAGAGGTAAAGTTATTCCACCTTGTGTTTTATGAATTGCAAAATTACTATTAGTAGCGCAATTTATAAATTCTACAACAGTCGTTCTATTTAAATCTACAACATTTGCCCCAGTAGCTCTAACATACTGTTTAGTATCGGTGTCATAATATATTTTTCCACTGCTTAGTCCTGAAAGAGTTCCACTAGTGTCTATATTATTAGTTATCTTAACTGCGTAATTGTCTTCACTAGACATATAAGTGAAATCACATCTATCGAAAATAATATGCAAAATAGTTTTATAGCCATCACATCCACTATTAAAAATAGGTGGTATATTAATAGGTTTATAAAATGTACATTCTACAAACTTTAAATATAGATGTCTTGGTTCATCTGGATCTATAGTATCAGGATAATTATCATAATTTTCATACACATAACTATCAGGATCTTCAATTTCTACACCAACTCTACCAAGCTCATCATCCATATAATAGTGATTAACATAAATAGTTTGAACAGCTATTTCACTAGTTATATTATTTTCATTGAACGAAGCTGCTTGAACTGTAACTGAAGCCATTACACAGCTATCCTCAAAAATTTCTATTTCTTCATTTTCATCAACATATATAAAGTTAGAGCCATCTAAACTATATGCTAAGAAACTTATAGCTCTAGTTTGAGCAGTCATTGTTTGAGGATAGGTTACATAAAACTTTCTAGACTTATCTGCACTAGTAGTACCAGAAACTATATGTATTTCTGGAGGGTCACTTCTTAAATTAGTACCATCACTATTTTTAGTTATAGGATAATACGTAGCATATAAAACAGTATCTCCTTTAAATACACAAGACTTCACTATACTAGTAACAGTAGGGTCACCGAATGAACAAAATATAGGAGTATATGTAACACTCATAAATCCTTCAAATGTTTCTACACCTTGGTATTGATACGTATTAGTAGTACTAGTTTTTCTATCTCCTAATCTAATAGATACATTTCGCATAACGTTATTATTACCTACCCCTAAAGGAGATACAGAAACAGTACCAGCACTTCCGCCTTTATTTTCTATTGTATTGTTGTTTACATTGCCAAATAAAGGAAGAGAATATTTAGTTGCAACAACATAGTTAGAAAGAAGTGCCATATAAGATGTATTACTATTTGGAGGACTAGGATAGTTATCAAAATAGGTTGTGTCTATAATAAATCTATTATTAGAACACGAACTTAATCTCAAAGCATCAACTAATTCATCTAAATTCTTTTTATATGTTCTCCATGCTGAAGGATGTCCTTCAATATGTAAGGTATTATGATTAATATTAAATACAGTTTTCCAAAAATATCTACTAGGAAATGAAAAATTATAACAAACGTTGTGATTAATGTTAATCAATCTTTCTATATAGCTACCTCCTAAATTCAGTTTATCTATATATCCAGGAGCATTTCCTACAGTATCAGAAAAACTTTCATTAGCTATATCTAAATCGTCACTAGAATTATGGTCAGATTGAAGAACTATAGCACTACATAATTTCCACCAATCTAAATTTAATAATCCTCCATAAAATACGTTATGGTGAATGTTAGTATTAACCATATTTCTTACAGATATACTAGCATATGATATGTTATGATGAAAACTAAAGTTAAGACCACTTAACACTAATATAGTGTTATTATCTAAGAATCTACAATTATAAATTTCAGTATTACTTGTATAACCTTCTTCTATGTCAATAGAGTAGTTAGTTGTACTTCCAAATTTAGGAACAACACCATTTTCATCAATATAAGGGTCTGAATCTTTTCTTCTAACTTTGTAGAAAGTAGAATTTCTAATAATTAAATCTTTTATACCAGCCGAAATACCTCCTCTAAGATTATCATGGATTGTACATTTATCAATTATAAAATTTCTACTTCCGTATAACTCTACAACAAATTCAGTACCACGAATATATTGAGGATAATTTCCGCTAAAACTAAGAGCCTCATCATATGCCCCTTTAAATACATTTTCAGGAAATGAAAAGTTTGTTACAGTTTCTTGTCCTACATTACTAGTATTTAAAGTATATTCACCATAATATCCTTTATCATAAAAGCACTGAAGTCTTATTAATTTTTCATCAGGTAATAACCAAAAATCTCCAGTATTACTACTATCTATAACTCTAGATGGATAACAATGTTCTGCAACAAATTTTCCAAATGTACCACTTACAGAAGTACTAGATACACTATTACCATTAGAATCAGTATACGAAAATGATGTACTGCTTCCATTTTCGTTATAAGTAGCATAATAAATGTTTCCGTCTTTTATAAATCCTATTGGATAAGAAAAAGGATTATATACTCTTTTAACAATTTCGCAAAAAAGTACTTTACTCTGGTCATTACCAACAAAAGAATCTTTATCAACTTTAGTATTAGACTTATTCCAAGAAGAATCTGCTACAAATACTTCATCTTGAACAGCATCATATATATAATAATTATTATTATAAATTACAGGAAAATCACTATTCTTATAAGTTAATACACTAAATTTAGGCCAATATACTTTGCTTTTAGTTGGAGCAAATATTGTGTACAATCTTTTGTCTATAAGTTCTTTTACTCTAGGAAAATCACCAGAGGATTTTACTTCTCCTAAATATTCATAGTAATATTGTGGCTTAAAACTATTTGTAGAAGTACCTAGACCTATAGTAGCACTTTTATTTTCTTTTTTAGCATCTCCTGTTCTATATACTAAATTACTAGTTTGTAAGTTTAAGAACAAGCTCAATGTACAAAAAGCAGAAGCATTAGCTATAGGATAAACTGCAGTAGAATATTGAGCATAGCCTGGACCTTTAAACCATAACCAACCATGATTAAAATGATATACAGATTGTTTTACAGGTTTATTATTTGCTACTTTTATAGTAGCTGTTCTATTCTCTGCATTATAATTTACCGAATATAATGTATATTTTATATTAGGTCTAATTTTATCAAGAAAAACGCTTTCTATATAATTAGTTGTAGGATGATGATATACATTAAAATAATGACTGTATTTAGTATAATTAGGATTATCTATAGGGGAATCACTTTCAACAGGATCTGCAGCCATATCAACAGGTTCTACAATAGTTTCTCTGTCATCTCTAAGATAAAGCACTTCTCCACCACCTGTTCCAACTGAATCTCCAGTAAAGCCAGAAATGTCTAAAGATTCTAATGTTATATTTTCGCAATATAATCCATTGCTAACTCCATAAGTATCTTCTTGCCAACGTTCATTTTGAGATGTAAAATTTCTTGTATATACGTCTCCTCTTATAACTCCATTGCAAAGTTTTACATTTTTACAACAACTAATTATAATAGCATGAGCCAATATGGAATACCCTTGAACAGGCTTAGCACCATTACTATATTTTATTGTTGTACCATTATTATCCTTATAAGTCAAAGTTTCTGTAAAAGATGTATAATACGGATTTCTATACCAATCTTCATAACTTGAACTTATAAATGGATTACTATCGACTACAGAACATAAAGTAGAACCATTTAAATTTACTTCAAAATTATCTATACCATAAATATTTATACTAGCCCTACTACCTGGTGTAACATTACCTTGTACAACAGTTAATGTATTATAACTGTTACTTATTTCTTTTTCTGTAATATATGTTAAATTTTCAGGTATAATGTAATATATACCTCTTTCTAAAATAACACCAGCATAGCCATTATTATACGCATATTGAATAGCTCTTTCAATTCCCCAGCTATTTAAATGCATTTGCTCATATGTAATACTAGTATCATAAGAACTATCAGAGGCTACATTTTGTATATAAGTATCATTCTTAACATAATGTTTACCTCTTATAGGCAAATGGTCACTCTTAGTAAGACCCCATTCATCAGCTTTAATTAGGTAATACGTATCTGAACTACCTGTACCCTGACTAGGAACAGGATTAGTAGAACGTTTTGCTAATTCTTCTATAGCACCTTGAACTGTTTCTGAATTTAATCGAGGAACATTAAGTTTACCATCTTGATAATGAACATTACTGGCTTCATCCCAATGTTTTATTTCTTCACCAGTAGATTCATCTACATATTTTTGTCTATAACCTTCCATATAATTTTTAATATAATCATTTATATTTAATTATCATCTTCATTTTCTGAATCACCTTGTATAGGTCCTACCACTCCTGGGTCAACTTCAGAAGGAATAATATCACCTGGATTAATTCCCCCACCACCGGGAGTTACAGCACTAGCAAGATATCTATAATATACATATACTGTTTCAAATTCGTCAGTATCACTAGATACTTTTATTTGACAAGTACCTGCAGATGTACCGAAATAAGTTCCTGACACTATTGCAGCGTTATTAACTTCACTAGCAGGAATTATAAACTCCGTACTGGTTTCTTCGTTGTACGTTAAAGTGCAAGTATTAGGTGTTACATTTGTCACTCTAACATTACCTGTAAGATATTGTCCTTGTACAACAATATTGAAAGTTCTGTGTGTATTAGACAATGTTCCAGGCATAGCATTATTTACGGGAGTTATAAGCATAGGAGATTCGTTATATACTATAACAGGAATACAAATACATCCATTGCTTATATATGCGCTACTTCCTCCACCTATGCCAGGGTCACCTTTAGGACCTTTAGGACCTTTAGGACCTTGAGGACCTGTTGCACCAGTGGGACCTTGTGGACCAGTAGGACCAGTATCACCTTTATCACCTTTAGCGCCAGTATCACCCTTTGCGCCTTTGTCACCCTTCTCGCCTTTATCTCCTTTATCTCCTTTTTCGCCTTTTAAAGACGCAAGCCAATCAGTAAGAGATAAAGCCTGCTGAGGATTAGCAAAAGTAGAAACATACAATTCGTAAGCTGACCTGCCAGCTTCTCCATCTATTCCTTTTAAAGACTCAAGCCATTCATCAAGAGTTTTATCACCACCTTGCTGAACATAAAGTTGATAAGCAGACAAACCATTATCACCTTTAGGACCTTGAACTTGTAAACTTTGATAATGTCCATTTTGAGTATTTCCTCCAGTACCAACCCAGAGATAAAGAACTCCATCAACAAGATATGAACCTTGTACTTGACCTTCAGTTGTAGGTAAGTCATCTACAGAATTTAAGATTATATACTTACCAATAGTTACAACATTATTTCTAGTACCAAGAGGAATCCAATATCGTCTATCATCAAGTTGTTTTCCTGCAGGTACAGGAATTCTACTTATGTAAGTAGTAAGGGTGTTCACATCTTCAACTATAACAAGTCTATCATAAGATTTTTTAACAGACCAATATTCTTCTTCGACTGTTATAGCAACTTTACCTAATTTTTCAACATTAAGCTTCATACTCTAAATCTAATTTAACCATAGAAGTTACACCTTTATATGTTACAACACACCCAAAACTATGAGTTCCTGGTGTAATTTCTGCAACATCATTAAATCGTTTTACTGCAACATTGTCAAAATAATATTGAACAGTTGCATTTTTCGGGTCTACATATTTACCTGCATACTTAATCCAAAGGTCTGCACAAGCTCTAGTTCTACCATCAACCACTTCCCAAGTAGGATGTAATATAACACTGAGTGCACTATACCCGGGAATTATTCCAGCAGTAAGCAAATTTACACCATCATTGTATACTGGTGTAATAGATTGGTCAGATACATCTTCTGGTCCAAGAGCGAAATGTTCATCAAATCCATTATCAAATTTATGCTCATAAAGTTCACCATCTTTCGGGTCAATCCAAAATTTAGGTCTTTCGCCACATGAAACAAAAGCTTTAATTTGACCTTCTTCATCAACAGGAAATACAAACGATGTGGAATTATCTTTATTTTTATATATTTGATTTATCTTTGTTTTAATATATTTAATTAAGGTTGCAGCAACACTATCTTTACCTAGTTTTCTTGCAGCAACAGCCGCATTAAACATATTAAAACATTCGATAATTCCACTGTTTCTATCTTTACAAGTAGCCTTACAATCTTTGAGCATATCAATACCATAATCAGCAAGCATTGCTAAAATTCTATGATATACACAAACATATTCAGCTGGAATAGTAACATAAATATATTCAGGTTCTATAGGCTGTAATTTAACACTCATAATTGTAAAACCTTATTATATATTTCATCTATATTATTTTGTTGTTCTTCTGAGAAAACATCTATGTTTTCATAAGCATCTATTAAAACACTAAGCCAACTAAGTTTAGTTAATTTATGCTTATTAGGAATATAACCATCAGAAGCTAAACCTTCTACACGACAAGCAGTGCTTAATACTTCATTTTGTAAAGCATTAAGCACTTCTTCTTTTATTTCATTTTCATACAACATAAACCTTATGTGTTGAATATCTTATTATTTATCATAGTAGAATACTCGTTAGCAAATATAGCAATTCTATTGCTAACTTGAGTAATTCTAGTCATAGCATCTTGATTATTGTAAACGATGTTTATGACATTATCCGCAATTTCTTTTATCCACTCTTCATTTAGTTTTGTAGCAACATTTACTTCTTTTATTTCAAACGCTGAAAGTGAAGAATATAATTTATAATATTCAGAATTAACTAACTTATGAATGTTATCTACAATTAATTCTCTATTATCTTCGATATTATTATGAACTATAACATTAGCAACAGATTGCATTATTCTAAATGCCATTCCTGCAAAACCCATAGTTATAGCACTTTCACATTGTCGAAGTTCCTTTCTTTCAGCATCTTTTAAAGTTTTGTCAAGTACGCTATTAAGTTTAACTATATTCGCAGTATTTTCTTTAAGGGCAGATGCCATTTCAAGTAATGGCTTATTCTTTTGTTTAGCTTTAAAATATTCTACAAGTTTAATAATTAAAGTGTAACAAACAAAAACTGCACTACAAATAGCTGCTGAAATATAAGAGGAATTACGAATGCTTTCATTTACAATATCATTAATTGTTTGAAAATCATTCATAATTTAAAGAAAAGCATCACCCTCAATTACCTCCCCCGTAAAAGAAGGTGATGCAATATCTCATTAAGCAATTTACTAACCAGCTTCCTCAATAGCCGCTGCTGTATTAGCAGCAGTTACATTATCCATATAATTACCCTCAGGAAGAATAGCAGCAATTGCACTAGCAGCAGTTGCACCAACAGGTACAGCTACATGAACAATCTGCCATACTCGCTCATCACGAGTCTTAGCACTATCACGACCTACACGGAAACGCAGAGTATATACATTATAAGTAGTATCTTCTACAGTTTCAGGATAATTAGGATAAATGGTATCACCGTCACGATAAACATCAGTAAAGCCTTTACCAGCAGCACAACGAGAAGCCAAGTCTTGAATATCAGCCTTATCACCAATAGCTTTCCTACCAATGGTATAAGTAATACTAGTTGAAGTATAACCAGTTACAAAACCACTAGAGGTAGTAGTAGTCTTAGTTTCATTATTAAGACCTTCAAGACAATCAATAAACTTAACTTCCCAATCTTCACCATAATTGTCACAAGTAACAATTACATGAGTACTGCTAACAGTAGCAGTAAACGGGAAAAGCTCATTGTGCTTATCATTAATAGCTTTTGCCAAAGCAGTTGCTACAACGCTTGCAGAATCAGACTGACTGGCAACTTGTACAGTCCAAGTATTACGCTCATGAGGTACAGCACCTTTCTTAATGAATACTACACCATATTCGTTAATAGGGCTAATAACCCTGGAAGTAGTAGGAATAAGTTCAGTCACATCTGCAGGGTCAGGAACTGCAAATTCAATACTCATTCTAGTTGCAGCTACAGGAACACTCTTAACAATACTCAAAGTCCTAATATCAACTTCAGAAATAAGGAAAGGAATTTGATTATTGGGGCGACCAAGAGCAATGCTGAAATTCTTATTAGCAACACCACTAATCGGAGTGCTAACTCCAGGATATACAAAGCTAATAGCACCAGGCTTAAGACCACTCAAATCCAAACCTGTAACACTACCAGAAGGATTCTTTGCGTTAAGAGCAGCAGTACTATTTACAATCAATAATTGTTTCATTTCAGTTTAATTAATTTATTGAACATAACCTTCATTATCAGGACGAACATTATTTCTACCTACTTCACGTTGTTGAGCTTGTTGCTGTTGTTGATTAGCATATAGACTTCCTTGAATAGCTACTCTATACAAATCTACTGCATGTTTAAGAATATCTACATGACAATAATCAGGAAGATTGCAATTAACACTAGTTCCTTCTTGTATATCTTCTAAATATTCTACTTTATTAGGTTTCTTAATAATATTAACTCTAAGCAGAGTTGGAGTTAAATTTAACTTTTTAGCACCTAAATACAAATCTAATTTTCCACCAGATATAGTAGCAATAGGACTTCTATATTTAGGACCTAAAATATAATCTTGTAAAGTATCAGCAAGATACATTGTATCTATTGTTCTAACAGGATACCAATTAGTATAATTAGTTTTATTTGTATCTTTGTAATATTTTATAGAACAATCTATATAATACATCATATCTTTATTTGTTTCTAGATTGTGAATAAAATCATTACAACTAAATATACTTAAAGTATCATCTACTGGTTCAATAGCAAGACTTTCACCTATTTGTAATTCAACATCGTCAACAAGTGTTCGTAAAGCATTAATCTGACCAAGTTTAGAATTATCAGTAATTATTCTATCATTGGTCAGACCAATGTTTGTACGAATAATCTCATTAACATAATCAGAAATGCTCGTATTGATAACAATATCTATTTGCTCTGGAAGTATGGCGCGAACATTTTGCATACCCATTTGCTGAGCATACTGTCTAAACCATACGTGCATTTCAGGTAACGTCATCTATTATGAAAGTTTAAATAAGTTTAAGTTTATTCTCGTAAGCAGTACGTATATCTTTATTTTCAGGATTCTCAAACCAAGCAATAGCTTGATTCATATTAGAACCAATAAAGGTACCATCTGCTGTAGAAATTTGTTGATTGTACTCAGAACGTACAAGTTCACCACGAGTAATAAGAGTTTCAATGAATGCTTTAAGTTCAATAGTTTTGTCTTCAACAAGTTTATTAAACTTATCAGGATTACTATTAACAAAATCAATCATAATAGCAACCTTTTCATCTCTACCCTTAAGAAGTGCTTCAGAAAGGTTATCATTACGTAGCATTGTAATTTGAACAAATACAGCATTAAACTTAGCATCTGTACCATTAAGTTCAACAAAGTTACGCATTGCTTTCTCTTTCTGCTTAACTAACTTCTTCTGCTTTTCTGCTTCCTTAGCTTCGTCTTTAATATAGAAACGAATAGTAGGGTCAGAATTAATAAAAGCTGTATCTTTAGCTACGTCATTATAAAGAAGACAATGACGATACATAAGATATTCCTCAAGGTTTTGAGGATGTCCAAGTTTAAACTTAGAACTTTCAAGAGTATTAAGAGCGTCAATTTTACGTCTAAGAGCTTCTTTTAGCCTAGCAGTATTTGCTCTATCTACCTTGTCATAATCTGCATTAATCTTATCTTCTTTAGCTTGAACAGCAAGATAATCACGCTTTTTATTGTAGATAAAAGTAGTATTAAGTCTTACTTCTTCTTCGTTTACAGTAAACTGTATATTACTGAGCCACGCTTTAACACGTGTAATAAAATCAGGGTTAGTAGGAGAAATTCCTATAAGAGCAGGGAAATAAGTATTAACTTCTTCTGCATTGGAAGAGAGAATTTGAGTTGAACGAATAGAAGAACCGATAGTTTCTTTCTTATGACCAAGAACCTTCATATTAACTCTACGATAATTAGAGTAATTATGAACAGGACTAATAGTCACAAATCGTTCATCAATATATTCTTTATCCAATTCGGTATCCTCAATAGGAGCAGTTACCTTATTCGAATTGTCAGCCACACTCTCCTTAGCTGCTTCAGCAGCACCATTAGGTTTATTAAGTGATGTATTCAGATTACCCATATTATTAATTTATTTTAGAGGACGCACTTCAGCTGCATCATCTTGGTTGCATTATTAACTTGCAGACCATAGCTGTTCTTAATCTCATAACGAGACATATCAATCTCAGTACCAAGACTGTTAGCAGGTACACTACCCCAAGATGCAGGAATAGGAGTAAGACCTTTAAGAACACCCTGCAAGTAAACTTGACCTTTCATACGAACCTTGCGAACGTTACGAGTTCCTTCATAAGTACTCATATCAAGCAGGAAAGCTTGGTGAGAACTCATAGGACGACCGCTCCTAGGATGGATGTTACCATTAGACTTATCGTTGTCTGCAAGAGTACCACGGTCAAGGAAAGGAAGATGTTGAACAGTAATTACATGATTGTCAACAGTCTTATAACGACGGAAATACTTACCATAAGAAAGACCACCATTAAAGTCTTCAATCATCTTATCACCAAGAGGAGTAACAAAACCTTCAGAACGTGCTTCATTGCGAATAGCAGTATCAAAGTCCTCCATGAAACCTTTACCACCCATAAGAACAACCTCCATTGAACCAGTATCAGTGTCTTTATCAAGAACATCACCGATAGTACGCTCAATCTTATTAAGAGTCAGATACTCACCATAAGTATCATAGTTGCTCTCACGACAAATCTGCATCATACCTGCAGTGTGGGGAATAGGCTGACCATTATCAGGATCAATCAGAGTAACTTCACCATTTTCAGTTCTGTTATATTCAGCAAGCCACAGACGCTCTTCATCCATGATACGCATCTGAATATCATGCTGACGCTGCTCTTCGTTAATCCAAAGATTAGTAGTACCACCACCCTTTGTCTTAAACTCATAAGTAACAACAACGTTGCTAATATTACCAGCAATCTCCCAGCTATAACGATGATACTCAAGTTGAGATGTCATCTTACCAGGTCCCATAGTATTCATTCGGTTACCCTTTGAATACGAAGCACTGATAGTAGGAGCAGTCATTGTCCAATACTTACCTGTAGCAAGGTTAGAAAGGTCTACATAACTATTAGGATTAGGACTAGTCAGTTTAAGACGATAAAGGAAACCTCCATGAGGACCTTCACCCATATCCTTCATAATACGAACTTGAGTTACACCATCAGGAGCCATCAAACCATATTGCTCAATAAGCCAATGAGTAGCAAACTCAACTTCAAACATTGCACCACCCTTACCAGGAGTAGTATTAGTAAGGTCAAACCAAACTACATAATCGTTATAACGAGAACGACCCATAGTTTTCCATGTCCACTGCTCAGTAGTAATATCAATTACACCTGCACTACCTTGACCTTCAGTAAGGAAAGTAAGAGGGAATCTATCATCATCCATACCATACGTATACGTAAGAGTATTGTTAATCTCTTCAGGATGCGTAAGTGCAAGATGTGCAATAGTTTCCTCATTTGAATAACCACGGTCATCAAAATTACCGCGAGATACTTCTCTAAGTTTGTACATAATTCAAATAATAATTAGATAAATTTAATTAGTTTAATCAAAGAGAATATCATCGGACTTAACTTTGCTTGACTTTGGCTTATTGACTTTAATTGTTCTAGCATTACGCTGTTGTTTAGATTTAATGACAAGTTTACGAACTTTTTCTTCATTAACTGCCATATTCACTAAATCTTTGTAACTACCACCAGTGAACATAAGCCACGCATCGAGAAGTTCTCTATTAAGAGCTTCTTCATTAGATAGATTATCTAAATCTCTCTGATATCCTGTCATACGATTACCATCTTCTCCTTCTCTAGCTACTGCTACATAGTTATAGAAATCATTCGGAGTAAGAGTAACTTTCTGACCATTAATAGTTTTAACGAAACTTTCAGGAAGTTTATAACCACCAATAACTCGCTTATTGATAGCATCATTAACACCCTGCCAATACTTTTTAATATCTGCTTCTTCTTGTTGACGAGCAGCCTCTGCTCTTTGTTCAATTTCTTTACGATAAGCTTGGTCTTTACCAACAAGTGCTTGTAACTGATTTTTAGCTTCATCATACAGAGAACCAGAATCCTGCAGATATTTAATATAAGTTTCACTAAGAGAATCATTACCAAACTCCTTTGCAGCCATGCGAATAACAGCTTTAAGTTGTTCAGGATTGTCCTTATCAAGCTGAATACCTGACCTATCAGGTATATCACCAAAGCCTCTAGGAGTTCCAGTAAGTTTTACATAATCAATAAATTGTTTAAGAAGAGGATTATCATTAAACAACTTATTGATAGTACCTTGTTGAATTTCATTAGACTTCAGAGCAATAACAGATTCTACATAACTACGAACACCAGCAGGGGTATTCTCGAAATCCATAGCTTTGCCATTCTCATCCGTAACATCAATTCCAACAGCTTCTCTAATTGCATCAATAGACAGTTCGCCATTCTCATCTGTATCAACGGCATTGTTTTCATCAAGCCAAGATTGAACATCTTTTGCTTCTTTAAACACATTACCTTCAGAATCTACAATGTCACCATTTTCAGCTACAGTATAAGTATTGCCATCAAACTCAATTTGAGTTCCAACTTCCAAACCTTGAGGTTCATTAGCATTACCTTCATTTGGTTCAGCATTATCGCCTTCAGGTTCTTGAGGAGGTACTTGAGGAGGTTGATTTTCATTACTTTTACCTGTAACATCTTCAATGGCACCACCATCTAAAGATGTTTTATCTTCTTGATTGGCAGGATTAGGTTCGGCGTTACCTGCTGATTGAACACCAGCACCGCCTTCAAAATCAATATCTTTTCCTTCCATACTTATAAGTTTGTCTTTATATTTATTACTATATTAGCTTTAGTTGCTACAAAAATACTACTTTTAATCTTACTACCAAAATTTTTAACAATAATTTAATCATTATTTTTATCCTTTACAATAATATAATAATGTATAATACAACTACTGTTAATGTTTATAGGTCGAGTAGGTCTTAGACCTATTCATATCCTTCTTTTATGGGGGAGTTCACTTGCTAAAATTGAAAATTTGCTACCTAGCGTTGCGCCTGCTGCATTTTAATATGTTAGTAATATAGTTATTCATCTAACCATATAACCACGTCCATAAAAGAAATGTGATTATTACATAAAAGAAGTAGTGACTATCATTAAGATAATCACTACCTAGATATTGAACACCTCCTTTACTAATGGTTCCACTTTCTAGCATTAATTGCAAATGTTGCTCTCTTTCTAGTTAGAGGATTTGGACTATGCTTAAGTTGTTCTGCTGTTTTACCAGTTCTTCGCATAGTTTCTGTAAATTTACCTCTATTCTCAGGTTTAATATGAATACCTCCATATTTTAAACTTCTTCTTTTAGGAGTTACTGTAACTGTAGGAAGTCTAAAACTTCCATTCCAATAACTAAGTTCCGGAGTTCCACCATTGTCTACATTAGCACCCAAATAATCATCAGTATCATCAAGGTGTCTTGCTGTATATGGACTATGATTAAACACCCAAGTACCGTCAGGATATTCAACCCAAGTACCTCCAGGTGTAGCATTGTTAGAATATTTACTTTCAGTACTAAATGTAGGATGTGTAGGTAACTTATAAGTATCAGGAAAATGAGTACCTAAAATAGCAGCATTCCATGCTGTAGCAGGATATTCTCTAAACAAACCTTCATAATCATAAGTACGTTCACCTATATCGTCAGTTTGCCATTTTTGTTTTAATAGTCTTTTAAAACTATTAAAACCTGGAGTTTCATCTAATCTTCTTGGCATTGTTCTTTATCTATTATCTGTTTAACTTCAGGGATATCTTTCATCTTATCAATAGCCTTGTGAACTAAATCTTTTGGAGCACCAATACACTGTGCAATAATATCCTCAAAAGTAAGTTCTTTATCTTTACTTGTCATATTTGTTTTTATTAGTTCTAGCTATCTTTAGTTGATTTTCCATTTGCTCACGTTTAACTTGTCTATCAGCAGCTTTATTATACATATCTGCATTAAACTTATTTTGTTCAAGAGCAAGTTTCTGACGAGCAAGTTGAGTCTTATTATCTTCAGCTAATTGTTGAAGTCGCATACGAGCTGCATCATTTTCAGCACCTGTAGTATCTGTAGGTTCCATAAGTGCCATATTAACATCAATGTTTTTAAGTTGCATCTCATAATAATACTTGAGTTCTTCAGTCTTTCTATCTTCTTCACCCTTAGCTTGAATCTCAGCAATCTTAGATTGCAACTCTTCTTGTTTAAGCATCTGTTCTGCTTGTTGCATCTCATTCTCATGCTGGCGTTTCAACTCCATGAACTTGTTTACTAAGTCTTTTATTTGAGTTACATTGTTACCAGTAATAGCCGCAATAGCCATGTCAAGGTCACCATTTTGTGCAGCACTAAAAGCCCATTGTTTAAGTTGTTCGAGTTTTTCAATTTCTTTTTGGTCATTCTTAACCATACAAGCATAATCACCAAAAATAAAACTATCAACATCAAGACTAACATAACGTTGCTGATACTTATCATCAAAGAAAGAAGTCTGAAGTCCATCAATATATGCAAGTTTAGCAAAGTCAATATCACGTTGATAATCACGCTTACGCATCTCATCAAACATAGTGACAATAATCACACTACCCATAGATGAACGAGTAACAGCTTCTTGTGTTACAGCATTACCAGCAGATTGTGCAATCTCACCATAACGTTGCATATTCATGTCAACCATCTCACGAGCTTCAAGTTTAACTTGCTCAATCAGATTAGTTAATTGCGTGATATAATCTCCAAGACTAGCATTAAGCATACGAATATTAGCCATCTTCTGAGAATTAGCATCTTCGGAATCATCTACAAGAAGAACACCATCAGCTGCCATCTTATAGATTTTATCTTCAGTATCACTAGCAATAAGAGATTCAGGAAGAAGAAGTACTAACATTTTGTTCTTGGCGATTACCATTTCTCTATGATATGCAAAAATATTACGCATAATTTGATAAGGAGTGATAAGTTTGATAATACTAAACTTACCCATCAAAGGAAGAACTTCTTGAATACCGTTGTAAGGTAACTTGCCATCTCTTTGATAAGCAATAGGTCTAGCTTTAATAGGATATACACCATTATACCTAGTACCTATACGATAACCTTCATATACTTGAGGTTCATATGCCCACTCGATATTAATATCTCCAGCTTCTGGATTAAGTTGATAATCTTCATCAACAATACGTTGTGACTGCATACCAATCTCATTAATATAAGTAAGAATACCTTGCTTAGCTTCACCTCGCCATACTACGTGCCATACTTCAAAAAGATTGTTATTATCAGCATGAATAGCAGCACTTTCTTTCTTGAATAGTTCACGTTCTTCTTTAGTAAACTTTTCACAAGCACTAGGAAAACTTTCAAAATATTGGTTATATAGAAATTGAGTACGACTACTATATCCCCTTCCATTATCATAATACTTCTCAAGAAATGCTCTATCTTCTTTACTAAGAACTTCATCAAACATATCCATTATTTGAGAATATGAAAGAAGCATACGTCTAGCAAACATATCATGGTCTTCAACAAAGAAGTTAGCATTAGGAATAGGATATGCTTCTAGAACAGGTACATGTTCTTTATAAAGTTGTTCTCCTCTAATATCGGTATAAGTGTAACATTCACCTAAAGCACAATAATTAAAGAAAGAAGAAAGATAAAGAGTTGCATCTTGAGTTACACTACGAATAAAGTCAAGTAAATCTTGTGCTTGTTTACTCTCTTCATCAATATACTTTTCATTAAAATCTCGAATAAACTCTTCAGGGTCTGGCATAGCATCCTGTGGATTAATAGGTTGCTGTTGACCATCAGGACTCTGTTGAGCTTGTTGCTGCTGCATTTCTTGCAAACGTCTTTCAACTTCTGCTTTAAATGCTTGTTCAGCAAGTTGACCTATAGCTTCTCGCAACTTAGCTTGTTTCTTAATAACAACTTCTGGATTACAAGCAGCTACAGTAAATTCATGAACACCTTTAAAGTACTCTGAAACATAACGTCTAATAATATCAGACATAATATCAAAGTTTCGCATAGTAGCAGGAAACCTTGTAAAACGCTCATTAGCACTATTATAAGGATTCAACGTTTTCTTATAAAACTCGTTTGGTATATCGCCATGAAGAATATTAAGTTGTGTTTCAGTAGAACTTCTATCGTTCATAGACATTCCCATTGCAATAACATAATCAATGCAATTTTGATACCAACTTTCTTTACATTTCTCAGCAGCACTAACACGTTGCCGAGGAAATTCACCATTATGACCTATTATATTGTAACCTAACATAGTTTTGTATTAATGCTATTTCTCTATCAGCTAAATATTTTAAATATTGTTTTCTTTGTTCAGCTTTTAAAGAATATACTTTACCATTAACTATAAATTTAGCTTGCATACTAGTATATTATAGCCTAACATATTATACTCGTTTTAAACTACGAACCCTACCACCAAGTTTAAATTTAAGTTCTCGTTGTAACATATCACTAGGTATATCTACTTCATACCAAGTATTACCTAATTTATCTGTTACATTTCTAACTTGTTGTCCTTTAAAAAGTTTATCAAACATTTTAGGAAAATCACTATACTTTTTTAATATAGTTTGATGTTCAGGTTTATAGGTTCTATCTTTACCTAATTGTTTCAATTCTTTAATTCTATCTTCAATATCTTTAGGTATTGGTGTTGCCTTAAGTCCATATTTGAATTTATTAGCTCTATCTGCTGCTTTAGAATAAGCGTCTAAAGCTTCTTTATATTCTGGTGTAAAATAATCTTTAGAATAACCTTCGATTTTAGCAGCAGTTTCAGGAGTAGGATAACGCATTAAAGATTTACCTCTTTCAGCACCATATAACATATTTTCCTGAAGTTGTCTCTGAAGATAATTATCGTGAACTCTATTTATTATAGGGTTATCTTCTAACATTTGAGATAATATAGATTCATGATATTCTATGTTTTTTCTTTGTCTTTCTATAGCCCCTTCAACATAATCTTCAGGATTTGCTTCCATCTTTGCTAATAATCTTTTATGTCCATTTATAAAGTCTTTATATCTATCTGGGTCATTAAGATATGCAGTAGTATTTGATCTATTTTCATTTAAATAAGGTTTGCTTAACGGTCTTTGTCCCCAATCACTTTGACTTTCCATTATGTGAAGCACATTAGGTTCATCATTTGTAACATATGTTCTACTATGACCCAAAGTATGCCCATTATAATGTTTACTATTACCAGCAATACCAGAAGATTCAAAACTAAACGTATTATAATCTGGCTTCTTTGCTAATAACATTTTTTTAAATTTATCATAAACCTCTGGATGGTCATATAAATAAAGTTCTCTAGCATCTATTTCACCAAATGCAAGAGGGTCATTAGGATTAAAATCTTTTAATTCATCCCAATATTTCTTAGGAATAGTTTCTGCTAAATAAGGTTCATCAATAGACTTATTAGATGTTAGACCAAGTTTTATAGCCCCATAATCTTCAAACTTAGTTTGAGGAACTCTAGTATACTTAGGAACTAATTCTTGAGCTTCACGCCTTAATGTATTATAATCTACAACCTTATTGTCACTGTGTTTATTCAGTACTTGTTTAAGTACATATTTATCAACTTTTGACGTATTAGGATTATCAATAACAGCTTTTACACTTTTTAAACTAATTGTACCAGCTTTAGAAAGTTGTTTTTCAAGAACATTTCCTCTTTGCAAAGAACCAATGTGATAACCAGGTAAAGTTTCAATACTATACGGACTATTAGCCGCAATACCGTAAACTTGACTTTCAGGATGAGCTAAAGCGTATCGCATATCTCTCCAACTGTTAGCTATATCTCTACCTACAAACTCTGCTAATTGAGTACCTTTACTTAAAGCAAAAGGTGCAACAATATCAACACCCAAAGCTTTACCAGGATTTCTCATACTCCAACTATCACTTAGATAAGGAGCAGCTAAAACATCTGTTAAATTATTAACTTGACCATTTTTAATAGCTGCTGCCATATCCACATAAGTACTAGACATAATAGGTTTAAATAAACTACCCACTACAGCAGCAGCCTCTTCTTTAGCTGCTTCTTGCTTTGCTTTTTGAGATTCAATAGCATAAGCTCTATTAGCAGCTCTTCTTCCAGCAGGAGTTCTAGCAAAGGTATTCATAATCCTTTGCCCTCGCTCTACTTTAGCCTGATACTCTCTAGTTTCTTTTTCTCTTCTAGCAGGAGTATCTTGTCGTTTAACCTGAATCATACGATTAACAGGTCGAACAACATTAGCTGTATTATCTGCTGGAGCAGTATTATCTAGATATCTTTTTCTTCTTCTTTGTGCCATCGCTTTTACATGCTTCACCAATCCATTTTACAATATCCTCCCACCCATAACTTACATTAGTATCTATAGGCTGAGGATTTTTACACATATCATACATTCCCATATTAAAACCAATTTCGTTTTAAAATATGTTTTTTATCTCCACTATCTACAACTTTCTTTCTATGAGCAAGTTCTTTAGCTGCTTCTATATCAGAAAGTTTCCATTGAAGACCTCTAATAATCATTTCTGAAACTCTATCAAAGTTACCAATACTATTCCATTTCTTAAGTTCAAGAATAGTTTGATAATCATAAATAGTTTGAAATAATCTTTTAGGTCTACCAAGTTCATCTTTGCCAACTTCAGAATAAAGCATCTCTTTAAGCCAACGAAGACCTTCAAGTTTTTTAGGACCATCTCCAATTACAACACCATAGTCAGCTGTAACATGACCTTTAAGACTAGTATCCCAAACTTGTACTGGGTCTTTCATCAGATATTTAAGTGCTTTCCATTTTCTAAAGTTACTTACAGTTTCACCACGATTGACCTCAACACCAACAGTACCAATACAATTATAATATCTAGCAAGAAGATAACAAATTCTATCAGCCTCTTCTAGTTTTTCAGGTCTACCGTAGTAAGCTGCAACAAGAGCAGTTTTGAAACCATTGTAAATACAAGGGTTCATCCAAACTTTAATGCTATTATGAGAATGTTTATTAGTGATAAGTTTGTTATCTTTATTAACACCTACAGGGTCATAGCTGATACTATACATACCTGGAGGAATTCCCATAACTTCATTACCGTTCTTATCTCTATGAAGAAACTTTTGAGGACTAAACCATTTACGAATACAACCATGATGATGTTCATGACCTTTAATAGGTACACCTTCAATCCAATCAAAGTAATCAACATTGTGCCTACCGCCTTCAGCTGCAATACGAGCATTAGGCTTAAACTCAACCTTGTCCCCTTTGTCAATCAATACCCCATCAGTATAAAACTTAAAACTACTATCAGTTCTAAGTCTTTCTTCCCAAGCCATTAGTTCTTCACTACTAAAAAGATTTTCAGTAGTAGAACTAAAAGACTCTGAAGGCATATTAGCATATTGACCAAGATAGTTGATATAATCAGCAAATGTTTTAGAACTTTCTCTTTTAAGTTCTCGTTCATGATAAGCAACTTGAAGACCAACTTCTATATTAGAGTTGCCATCTTCATCCATCGCTTTCAGACCATCTATCTCACCTTGAAGTCCCCAGCAATATGGTTTAAAATATCCACAAAGTTCATTACGACAATCTTTATCCCAAACATTCTCAAAAGGCATAAAATGATATGACTTTGGAGAATAAAAGTTTTGTTCAAAAGTTTGCATATTTCCAGCTGTAGATGTACCCCAACCAATCATATTACCTGTAACATAACTACCAGTACGCATTGCAGGTTCAGTAACAGCCATGAACTCATCAAAGTTATCCATAGTAGAAATCTCCTCAGTCTTAACTTTCATAGCATCTTTACCAATAGCACAGTTAGGATTATTCATTGCACTAACTGAAAATAAAGCACTATCCCAAGACTTTGGAGATACAATACCATTAGGAAGTTTAAATCCTAATCTAAAGTTTTCTTTATCAGTAGAAAGAATACCTCGTCTAAAGAAAGTTTTAGTTTCATAAAAACGAAGATTATCAATAGTAAAATCAGTAAGACCACCTTTAACTGTCAGATACTTTTTATCAATAGCTACATGAATCTCAACTTTTTTAGGATTAAGATTCAAATCATTAGCACTATCTGCAGCCATAATATAAGAGAATCCACCACGACGAGTTTTATCTATAATTAGATGAAAACCATTTCGTACCGCAAATTCCATTATATGAAATGTCCAAAATTGAGCATCAATAAACTTACTAAAATCATACTTCTTTTCAGCAGTAGCAGAATGTTTACTAGCCTTCATAGACTTAGTATCTGCTTGCAGAATCATAGTATAATTAAGAAAGTTATAATGACTACCAGTAATTCTTACATCTTGAATTTTACCATTTCTTAGTAGACAAGGTGCACTAAAACCATGTTTACGTCTATATTCCTCTCTCTTTCTTAATTGCATATGAGGAATACTATCTTCTTTAAAGCGTGTATATACTTTATTGGCCCTATAAAAATCTGCCATTTCACTAAATAAATGAACATTGACAAACTTATCATTAGGGTTAATATTAAGAAGAAAACCTCCACTCTCTCCAATAAGAAACAAATCATCAGGGTCGTCGTAACCAGCATCTTTTGCATGTTGATAATGACTCTTATCTTCGTTTATATATTGAAGAAAAGGATACGTTCTAATATATTCCTCTACTGAATTATTCATAGCAATGCTAATATAAGTAGTAGTACTAGCACACCACTAGTTCCACCTGCTACATTTCTTTGTCTTTTATATTTCTTTGCTTGTTCTGTAATAACACTATTATCTTCTCTGAGTGCCACGATAGCAATTGAATCATTTTTGATAATTTCTTTAAGACTATTATTAATCTCTTTTTCATATCTAAGTTCAATCATCTTTGCGTTTGCAGCACGAAGGTCATCTACAGAAACTAGAACAGAATCATGTGGAACCTCCCCCGTAGAAGAAATCATTGCATTATTCTCTGACCAACTGCTTGAATAACTCAAGAGTACTATCATTATCAAGCTTAAGAACCTTTTCAATTTCTTCATTTTTAGTACTATCTATATACTTAATAACTATTTTTATACTATCATTAGTATTTAATATAGAATCTACATTTATATGTTGCAATTTATTATGCACAATTTTTTGTTCATATCTAGCTGTAAATATAACTACACCAAATAATAGTATAAGTGCACCAATAGCTTTAATTAATTCTTTCCAACCAACATTAGTTTCATTCATCTTACATCACTTTCATTAAGTAAAGTATAAGTAAAACTGTTACCATAAAGTTTTCTTTGATTTTCACAAAGATTCATAAACTTTTTAAAATCATTAGGGTCTCTGAAAACTTGGCAACCAGCAGAATAGGAATTGACAAAAGTAGCTTTAACAAATTCATTAGAACGATGAATATTGATGCCAAAAACGCCACTATCAATGCGAGTGGAATCCATATTATATGTATCATCTTTGTTCCCATCACGATATACTTTAATAGGTTTCTTTTGAACTAAAGCTTTATAATCACCTTTATGCTTTCCAATTTCCCAACATCCTCTATATTGACCTGGAACCAAAATAGCTGTACCTTTAGGATTAAGAATCTTTTTAGTCATATAATATATTCCAGGTTCAGTAGTAATAGAATATGTAACTCGTTGCCATTTACCTGTAGGAGTTTTATATATTATTATAAGTAAATCATCAAATAAATTAGTAACTTTATCTTTATTATCAGACCTTACTCCTATAATATTTAGATTATATTCACCTCTTGTGAAATAAGCATAACCTTTTTCTTTGAATATTTTTTCGTAATCAGCATAAGTACAAATACTATAAAAATTAGGTTTAATCATTACCAAATAATCTTAATTGTTTATCTTTTTTAGCTTCCAGTGCCTGAACTTCTAAACGTCTATCTTCAAAAACAGCATCTGCTTCATTACTTAGATAATTAATTTTATGCCATGTTACAGTTTCTTGTCCATTAGAGTCTACATGATAACCGTCTGCATCTCTATAAGGTTGTCCCCAACCATTTAGCTTAAACGGACTTGCAATATGACAAAGACCTAATCCTGTACAAGGTATCTCAAGAATACGTTCTGCCATTCTTGCATAAATGCTAAGTTGCATAGTATAATGAGAACCGTTACATTCAGGCAGATGATTAAGAGGAGGAAGCATTTTATTATACGTTCTAACCCATTCGTCTGTAAGTTGATTAGGTATAGTTGTTTTATCTTTTTTAAAATAACCACTTTCGAATTGTAAACCTCCACGATTAGTCTTATAATCAAGAATTACAAAGTCAGTTGGTCTATAAAGAAACAAATCAATAGTACCAGATAAAAGAATATTAGGCAAAAATACACCAATTTCGGAATATATAACATAACCTTTTTGTGTATAATAGTCAAATACTCTATAAATTTCATCATATCTATTTCCTGTAGCTTCTTTAAACTTATCAATATCCAAAGGCTTTGGAATCATTCTTGGAATATCAGCAACAGTTATGCAACGACCTTCAGTTTGTTGAAGGTATTTTATTGCTTCTTTAAACTGACTTACATCTTTGACTGCATCCTCTAAACCATTGTGAGTGGCAGTACCACGGTCACAAGCTTCATTTTTAATTCTGTCCCATTGACGCATAATCTCTTTTTCACTGACACCTTGCTCTCTAGCTTTTTTATGTGCCCAATACTTTGCGTCAAATTTAGGAGCATATTTACCAATAAGTGTAGTAACAGAAGTATATTCGTTACCACTATTATCAGTATATTTATGAGGACCTTCATCAAAGTAAAGGTAAGTATTTTGATATATCTCTTTCATTTAAACTTGATAATTTTCTGCATCCATACTACTAGAGACAATTCCACCACCTCTAGAAAGTTCAGTTTCTTTTTCATACATGAGGTTTTCTTTAGCATCTTCAAGACGCTTAATCATAGTAGGAAGTTCTTTACTTTGAGCATTTACTGCAGAAATAAGTCCAATAATTGTATCAACATCTTCTAGATTTACAGTAGTATTCAGTTTTTGGTTTAACAAACTATTCAACGTACTAATACTAAGATTAATATTATGAATACCTTGTAAAATATTTTCAACTGCTCTACCTGCCTCAGTGATGTTTTCTTCATAATATCTCTTAATAAGTCTAATAACAAGTGCATCAGGAATATAATCCTTTGGCAAATCAGCTTGTCCAATAGCCATTTTAAGAGCTTCAGGGTCACTAAGTCCAGCTTGTCTAGCCGGAGACTTAGGGTCACCAAGATAATAAATCACCATACATTCTTGAATGTATTTAGATTTATCTTTAGTTTTATCACGATTGTACAACTCTCTAATATCTCTATCAAGTAATTGACGAACATTAGGAGGAGTTGGCATACCATTATCGTCTATTGTTATCAGACTATCTATTATAAGATTTTTTCTACTCATAAGTATTATATTCTGTAGCAATAGTCATATTTCTAAGAGTAAAACATTTAACTCTAGCTAATTTATCACCATGCCTAACAGCTAATATTCTAAAGAATTTAATGTTTTTACCAATGAACTTACTAAGTTCATATTTATAAAATCTTTCTCTATCTTCACGTTTAACTGCATCTTTAGCAAATTCACGTCTAAATAAAAGATATTTATCAGCATCTAAATTCTCTTTAGCTTCAGCCATTAATTTTTGAGTATCTTCATCTAGAAAAGTTTGTACAATCTTAGGAATACGAAGATTACCTAAAAATGGTATGCCAGCCCAGCGACCTTCTTTAAGAAAGTTAGTTGCATCAATCTCACATCTTCTAACAATTTCTAAAGCGATTTCTTTATCGATTATATTATCATCAATACACTTTAGAACATCAGCTTTACGAAGTACAGTTACTTCGTAACCTTCAGGTGGAAAATTTCTAACTTCTGGCATTATTTACTCAATCTTGCTTATATTACCTCCCCCGTAAGAAAGGATATGATTAGCAGTCCCCTTCACTTCTCATACTAGTCTCAACATATTTTGTACTATCTACAACTTCAGCTTCTTTATAAATAGCTTTAATCTCGTTGTTAGGAATAATCTTAAACTCTACAAAGAAACATTGCTCGTTGCCGTAATTGTTATCATATCTTCTAGCTAGGTCGTTGTCACCATCAATAGCTCTAATAAAATAATCAAGGCTAAGAACATTTTGCGGAGCTGCAACATGATATGCAAGACTAAGAGAACTACTAGGAATAATAAGTTTATCTTTGCAGTCACCTGACTTAATGAAATCACTATCTGTTTTACCAGCTCTAATGAAAATAGGAACTACTCCAGCAGTTAAACCTTTTTGATTACGTTTACGAGAAACGATAATATCAAACAACTTCTCATGGTAAACAATACCAATAAGAGTATGATGTTCTGCAACTACCACATTTTTCGTAACATTGAATAGATAATCAGCATCAATTTCTTCTAGACTTGTAGGAAAATGAAAATTGAAATTAACCTTTGTGCCATTAACTAAAAAATCTTTCATAATTGTAATTTTAAAATGATTAATATTATTTATAACATTTACACTATCATTATTACTTGTGCTATCAAAGTTTCTAGAATATTACAAGAAACAAGTGATAGTCCTAATACTGGTGGCAAAGGTAATATAAATAATGTACCCGTACATTATAATAGGGTTTAAAAATGTTAAAATTAAGAATATTTAACTAAAGTTGTAGCACTTGTTGCAAGTGAAGTAGCAGGTGTTGTTCCAATATCATCAATTTCTTCTACGGGGGAGGTAGTTTAAACATCTCCATGATTATTACTACTAGCACTAGTATTTATAGGAATTAGTATAAGTTAAATAATCTTAAATATAATTAAATCACTTGCAAAAGTGCTAGAAATTGTGCTATATTTGCAGAAAATTCAAGTGTTGGTAGTAGTGTTAGTGATAATGCTAATAGTGATATATGCACACTTGGAAGTGTAATTATTAATAATATAATTATTAATTAATAATAAATTATAAATAATAATAAATATATTAAAATTAATAATAAATATAACAATAATATTAATAATATTAATAATGTTTTAGGTAAATGTAAAGAGGTAAAAGGTGTTTAATTAAATCTGTAAGCTAATAATACGAAAAAGAAACGTATTTATGTCCTTATTAGTTGTGAAACTAGTAAGGATTTTTTAATGCATAGAGAAATTGAAAGTAAAGGAAATATTACAAAGCATAATGTTTTAAGAGATTGAGGTAATGTTTGAAATATTGAAGTAAGTTGATTGAATGATGAAAAAGAAGATGATAAAATTTTGAGAATTGGGACTTTAATTGTGAGAGAGTAAGGTGGTATAAGTTGAATAAAAAGAGTAGATAATAAAATTCGAATTAGGGAAGTTATAAATGAGAGGGAGAGGCTATGTATGCAACTCCCCCGCCACGAAGTATAGAAGTCAATGGCCCCCGTCATGTCGCTCATCCCCAAACAAATCAAGCTCTTCCTCATCAAACTTTCATAAATGAAAGTTCTCTTCGTCGAGATGCTAATGCCCAAACGAATCAAGTTTTGCAGTTGGTAGTGACTTTACTCACTCAACCACACTAACTGTAGCCGCTGCAAGCAGTGGCTGAGCAATTAACCGCAGTAATGTTGGGAGAAGTATTACTGTTATAGTCAAACGCCTTTAAATCCCTACTATTATGGCAAAGACTAACGAGGAGATTTGCGCTGAACTCCGCAAAAATGGCGCTAAAAGTGTTACTAGCAGTATCAATCGTGCATCTGCACAAGTGTTGGCAGATTGGACTCGTGTTCGTATTGAACTTGATGCCAAGGTTCCTGCTTACATTCGTCAAGATGATGATTCCTACCAGTTGGGCGAAGACAATGTCCTGTTCATCTCGCTCTATGGTCTGCTCAATGGTCTACGTGACACCGAGTATGATGTTCTCATCGACCACCTGAAGAACAATCCCAAGGCTGTGAACATTCTGTTCAAGGACGCCAAGGCAGTGTTCATTCCCCAGATGGTGAAGGAAGGTGATGTTGATGCTGATGGCAACGTTGCTGACCACGATGCTATCTATTGGTACTGCGAGAGCGTGTCTTTCAGTGGTGTTGGTGAACAATGGGCACAAAAGACTGTGCTTGGTGTTCTTGGTATTCTCTGATGTTGAACTCGTGGGAGTGGTGACAGCACTCCCTTTTTCTATTCATCTTCAAACTGATACTACTATGACAATCACAATTAGTTTTTACATTCCTGCCGACAATGGCGGTTACTACGTTCGCTACATTGAAATTAACAATGCTCATTGGGCTCATGGATGTGACAAATATATTGACATTCGTGTTAGTAAAATTAGTCATTGGATTGTGTTTTCTTCTAATGTTCTTCCTGCTAATCCTGACTCTGGCACGCTTTATGATGTTGCTGACTTTGACAACATTGAGTTTAGAAAATCTCAACTTCCTGGTTGCCAAACTATTCGTATTAAAGATTTCTCACATTTTGATATTCACTGACATACTACTACCGCTGGTGCTACTCTTCGGAGTGGCACTGGTAGTAGTGTTTTACCTAGCTCATGCCCAAACAAAACAAGTTGGGCTTATTCCCAAACAAAACAAGAATTGCGTTCCTATCGAAATAGCACTTTAAGTGTTATAAGTGTTTAAAATGGTGAATGCCCGTAAAGTAGATTATAAATGTTCAAAAGAAAGGAGATATTATGTTTACAGTTCCTAGTTCTCGCAGAATTGATACTCATTTAAAGTATACAGTTAAAGTAATTAATGTAACTGCTGTTAATTGTATGCAAAATGCAATTACATACAGTCAAGTAAATCATTTAGATGAATGTGTTGCTGCTATTAAAGAGTATAGAGAAAGGTATTTGTCTAAAAATCCTGATTATGCTTTATTTGTTGAAATTACAACAACTATTGCATATCAAGATGTACGACTTGAGGCATTTTGGGTTGATGATTAAAGAGGAGTAAGTGATAGTGGAGGTGCCACTGCTCCTCTTCCTCTTATTTCTCTCACCTTTGCTCAAACTAATAACTTCATTAGTCCTACTTCTACTGCCAGTAATCTCACTTTCAGCCTTGCTAGTTTTCATACTACGCTTGATTATGATAGACTACTGGCAGTCTTTTAATTACTGCTAATAACTTTAAATACTTACAACAATGGATTTATCAAAACTTGGACAAATGTTAGACCTAGTTGGTCAAAATGATTTTAAATGTTCTTTAGTTGTTAATCTTAGAACACATAGAACTCAAGTTCTTATTGATACCAATGAATTAATTACAATTCATACTAATTGGAATCAAATGTGTACTCTAATTGATAATGCTGTTCACATCATTATAGCTAAGAAAGAATTTTCAAGAAAAGGCGACCAAATGTGGCATGAATATAAAGGTGATACTGTACTTACAGATTCTGATGTTCGTGTAGACAACGATATAGTTACAATTCTTTATTAACATTTTAATCTTACAACTATGAATATTCTTTGTGTTCGAGAGCATACTATAGAAAATGGCAAAGCACAAGTTAAAACTATTGCTACTTTTAATTTAGATGTTATTAAATCAGTACATGCTGAAGTCATTGGAGATAATATTACATCATTGTGTATTCAAACTATTGATGATATTGTTTATTATAATGATTCTGAAACAGCTTGTTATGATGTAAATTTTAGTTAATAGAAAACAAATAACTCAAGATATTAAAAAACTCAATAACTTTCCAAGACGTTGAGGACACTGTAGTTTCTTTGTTTATGGTAGTACTAGACCAATGATATAGACTAAGACGTTGAGGTTGATACAGCCAAGAGAGAACCA
>Ga0247611_10000860_pt1 | contig 58342 bp, 44 predicted proteins | sample 177DNAGHGhighgp2_FD_192422 | JGI IMG/M metagenome (GOLD analysis project Ga0247611, IMG submission 192422) | Sheep rumen microbial communities from Palmerston North, Manawatu-Wanganui, New Zealand - 1770 DNA GHGhigh gp2 | ecosystem: Host-associated > Mammals > Digestive system > Stomach > Rumen... | reverse complement strand
CCTATGTCCGCCCGCTTGATGTTTCCGTACAGGTCCACCAGCCCGATATATGTCTTTCCGTTCATAACGTAGCTGAATACCGCCCTGCCCGAGCTCTCTCTCCTGATTACCGACAATGAGTTTGTCTGAACAGGGCTGTCCGAAACCCCTGCATAGTCATACAGTGTCTGCCCCTCTGCCGCCTCCGGCACCGCCATCAGCAGAGCGCATACAACCGCTATTCCCATCAAAAAAGTGAATTGTTTTTTCATGATTACAGCATTATTTTATATTTGTTATTGTTAGGTCTTATTTTCTTTTCCTCTTGGTCTTCAATACAATACACCGCCACACACTCGCCAATCGCACATTGATTTCAAATGCAAATATACATTTTTCTTTTGATTCTCCAAACAAAAAAAACTTTTTTTTGCAATTATTACCGCAACACCCCGAACCTGTTGCCCAACCGATACGCCCCCCCCAAAAAACCGTAACCCGCCTTGCTTTTCCCCACCCCATCAATACACATCGCCCCCCAACAACCCAAACAACCGCACCCCACAGCCCCGTTTCAATCCGTTATTTTCCATTTTCCTTCTAGGATTGATACGGCTTCGCTTGCTGCTCAGCATTACCTCACGACTAAATCAAGACAACTATATCAGGTAGGTTGACAAAAGCTTAATAGAAACTTATTATGTGCTTATGGGGAAGCGAAGATGGAATGGGTGTGTGTTTTCCTGAAATAGCTTGACAAATTTTTGCTGGTCAAACTGATTGGCTTGTCAAATAATGCCGGGAGTGTTGATGAAACTGATTCTCAACTGGGGTGAGAAGGGAATGAGGATGGGAAATGGTGGAAAAACATCTGCCCTGCCTCGGCAAGCGAATGGCTGAGGCAGGGCGGTAAGGCAAAGGGTTGGTGCACTCGGTTAGTTGAGTGTGAAAACCGAGGCGTTGATAGTGGCGTTGATTTGAGGCTGGTGGAAAGTGCCTTTGTTGTCCAGACCCATGCTGTATTTGTGTGTAATGCCGAGTTTTTCCTCGATTTCGAGATATTCGATAAGGCCAGTCTTCTTGCTGTATTTCATAAGCATGCGGGTGATGCCTTTGTTTTTGCCTTTTTTCACGGAGAGGGCAACGATGTGGTGGTTGGCGTCGGAGGTGAGGGTGTAGTCGGTTTGGAGGTTGCTGCAAATGCTGTAGATGTCGCCGTTCATGGCCCAGGCCACGGCATTGCCCAGTAGTTTCATGAGGGGGACAAAGCGGTAGCTGAAATTGAGTTTGTGCCCATCGATGCCGTTGTAGAGATTGGTTTTGTTGATGATGTAGTATTCACCTTTTGGGGTGTCGTAAAGCATGGAGATGAGGGCTTCGATGTCGCCTTTTTTGTTGGGCGAAACTTGCTTGTAGTAGAGGGTGCCGAAGCGCATCTGGGAGGTGCTCTTTTTGATGAGTTCGTGGCGGAAAATGGTTTTCAAAGAGTGGTATTTTTGGTTGGAAGCCAGTAGTTTGTTGAATACGGCACTATCGGCTGCCGAGATGGACTGTGCCTGCAGCAGGCAAGTGGCAGACACGAGACTGAGAATGAGTATTGTTAAGGCTTTTTTCATTGTGTGGTTGTTTTTTGTTTTAGTAGTGATGCACGAAAGGAAATGTTAGTTGGGTGCGGGCCGGGTGGCGAGGATGGGTGTTTTTGAATAAATAGCCCCCCGACAATCGGAATGTTGACATCGGGGGGATATTGTATGTGGTGTGAAACCGGTTATTATTGTACGGTGAATTTATAGGCGTTGCCGTTGAGGCGGTAGACGTACATGCCGGGAGCGTAGTTTTGGAGGTCGAGACGATACTCTTTAGCGCCGCCGGGGATGATGTGACGGTCAACGATTTTGCCGTCCATGCTGTAGATGGTGAGGTATGCGTTGAGTGGGAGGTCGGAGGGAATCATCATGTAGTCGGTGGCGGGATTGGGGTAAGAGGGAGCGATGCTGTAGGAGGTGTTGTCCTCTATGCCTTCGGTTTTGGGATGGATTTTGTAGACCATAGCGTGTCTATCATAGAATTTGTATCCACCGGCTCTTTCGATTTGACTTGCAGGGGTGAGGGTGAAGAAGCCGTCGCTATTGCCGTCCCAACCCCAGCGGATGTAGTATTTGTGTTCGTCGGAGGAGGAGGAGCCTGCAATGACGAATGCGTGACCTGCATCAGCACCGGAGCTTGTGGGGTCGAAAGCACTGTAGTAAATGGGGCGGCGGTTGTCGTCGAGTTCAGAGTGGAGCATTTTGTCCCATTGAGCGTCGGTATAAGAACCACGGGTTATGTGTTTTGCATCAGGGGAGTAGCGGAAATAAGTGGTGAGGGCATTGGGCACATAGGTGCTTTGGGTGCCGCTGCCGCCGATATCCCAACCCATACGGACGGTGACACCGCAGGCATACATGAGTTTGCCGAGTGCGCGTCGGATGTTCCATTCACAGTTGTAGCGTGCGGGGCGGAGGGGCATGCTGTCGTAGATGAATTTATTGGAGTCGTGAGTGAAATAGTAGCGGAGAGTTTGATTACGCCAGCTGGTGGCAGCTGTGCCTGCGCCTTTGAGGGGGTATTGCCAGTAGCGGATGATGGAGGCCATGGCAGTGGCAACGCAGCCGGTGGGGCAGACGGTGTCGCGAATAACAGGGCAGAAGGTGTTGTAGGGATAATCTTGACCCCATTTGGTCTGGATTAGGATGGCTTTGCTTTCGGGGTTGCAGGTGAAAGTGTGGTTGAGGAGTTCGTCCCAACGTTGTTTGTAGGTGGCAGTTTGGGCGGCCTCTTCGTTCTGAAGCACGCTGATGATTTCGACATAGCTGTTGAGCATGGCACGGCAGGCGGGATTGACGTTTTCGGGGTCAAGGCTGCCTACGGGCGAATAGGCCAGGACGGGCTCCACACAGTTGGAGGCGGAAACAATTACGAAGCCATTTCCAGAGATATTGAAAGAATAGAGGGCAGGGATGCAAAGTGTGGGGTTGTCCATTTGCTCAACAAGTTTCAGTTTGTCGGCGGTGATGGGAGCTTTGGCCCCGGTGGCTACGCTAAAATAGTAAGCACCCACCTCTTTTGCAGTTTGGAGGTCGATGTTGTCGGCTTTTGCGGTGCCAAACATAAGGGAAACGACAATAACACTAAGTGATAATAGTGTGGTTCTCAGATTTTTCATTGTGATATACTGTTTATTAATATTTTCTTTCCAAAAGGCAAAAATACGAAAAAAAAATGACATGATGGAACAAAAAAGAGCGCGGCGCGGGAAATTAATATCTGTTAATAGTTGTTGGGCTTTTTTTGGGGGGGGATGGCAGAAAGGTTAGGGTGCCAGAATGAAGAATAGTCCTAAACCCAGATAGTTGCCGACGAGATAGCCCAGAAGGCCGATGGTGATGCCGGTTACGATGAGGTTTTTATTGTTGAGCAGGGCTGCCACCAAGGGGACAAAAGGCGGGGAGTTGATGAATGTGACGGAGGTGACCAGGGTGGTGTCGCTATCGATGTGGAGTATGCGGGAAAAAAGTATTTGGAGGATGAGGGAGCCGAAGATGACAAAGAGTATGTACCAAAGGATGTTAAGGCTTCCGGTGAGGTCCATTTGGCTGATGTCGCAGGCGTTGGCTATGGAGAAGCAGAAGAGATAGACGAAGTAGAGGCCAACGTTGAAGGCGAGGGGTTGCCGGTTTTGGCTGTCGGCATGTTGATTGACACGTCGGACGAAGGGGAGGAAAGTGGCTGCAATGGAGAGGGTTGTGAGAATGAGGATGAGCATGGGGGTGGAAATGGAGTCGGGAAAGAGGGTGGAGCTTAGGTAGGACACGACAGCGATGATGACAGCCAGGAGGATGGGGAGGAAGCGTTGGGATGAACGCGGGGGGACGGACTGCTGGGAGGAGGGACCGGGTTGGGAATGGGACGAGGGATTGGAAGGAGGGGGAAGAAGGTGGCGGAAGACGGGTTTGCCAAAGCAGATGACGAAGACGAGGTAGAGGCCGGTGACGATGAGGTCGTAGGAGGTGATGTAGAGATAGGTGGCGTTGTCCATGCCCACGCCCCGGGCAATGGCGCCCATGTTGGGTATGCCGCCGGTGTAGATGCCGATGGAGACGGCGCAGACTTGGGCAAACTGGAGCGGGGAGCTATGTCCACGGAAAAGGAAGAATCCGGCCACTGTGACAACGATGATGGCCAGCAGTCCACTGAGACAGGCTTTGAGGGTTGTGCCTGACGACCAGTTGGTGAGACTGCACGAGATGAGCATCAGGGGGATGGACAGAGGGATGCAGATATTGCCAATGAGGTTGTTGGTTTCAAGCAGGCCGGGGTGATGAATCCAGGGGGTGAGGTTGGTTACCAAGAGGCCTATGACATAGAGAATGGCCATGGGGCTTACCTTGTCTATCCAAGTCCAACGTCGGGCCAGAAGCATGACGAGGGCTGGGATGACAAAGAGGTATAGCAGGTAGGGTAGCATGGGAGGAGGAGTCTACTGCGAGGATTTGAGGGTTTGTTCCAATTCGTCGCGCAGGAATTGACCGGTGTAGTTGTCGGTTTGGAGGGCGAGGTCCTCGGGTGTGCCTTCGAACATGATGCGGCCTCCACGGCGACCTCCTTCGGGCCCCATGTCGATAATCCAGTCGGCCACTTTGATGACATCCATATTGTGTTCGATGACCAGGATGCTGTTGCCGCGGTCGACCAGGCGTTGCAGCACGTCGAGCAGTACGCGGATGTCCTCGAAATGGAGGCCGGTGGTGGGTTCGTCGAGGATGTAGAGGGTGTTGCCGGTTTCGGGTCGGGCCAGTTCGGTTGCCAGTTTGATGCGCTGGGCTTCACCTCCACTGAGGGTGGTGGATTGCTGGCCCAGGGTGATATAGCCAAGGCCTACCTCTTGGAGTGTTTTAAGCTTGCGGTAGATTTTGGGGTAAGATTCAAAGAATGAGACGGCTTCGTTGATGGTCATGTCGAGCACGTCGGCAATGCTCTTGCCTTTGTAGCGAATTTCCAGAGTTTCGCGGTTGTAGCGTTTGCCGTTGCAGACTTCGCAGTTGACATACACATCGGGAAGGAAATTCATCTCGATGGTGCGTACTCCGGCTCCTTTGCAGTGTTCGCAACGGCCTCCACTCACATTGAAAGAGAAGCGGCCGGGTTTGTAGCCGCGGATGCGGGCACTGGGAAGTTGGGTGAAGAGGGAGCGGATGTCGTCGAAGACGCCAACATAGGTGGCGGGATTGCTGCGCGGAGTGCGGCCGATGGGCGACTGGTCGATTTCAATAACTTTGTCGATATGCTCGATACCCGTGATGCTTTTATAGGGCAACGGCTCTTTAAGGGCATGGAAGAAATGGCGGTTGAGTATGGTGTGGAGTGTTTCGTTGATGAGGCTGGATTTCCCACTGCCGCTAACGCCGGTTATGCATACGAAGCGTCGCAGGGGAAGGGAGAAGGTTACATCCTTGAGGTTGTTGCCGGTGGCGCCAGTGATGACGATATGGTCGCAATCCTGCATGGGGCGGCGCTGGGGGATGGGGATGTCCTTGATGCGTTTGAGATAGTCGAGGGTGAGGGTATGTTTCTTGGACGAGACGAGTTGTTTGTGGTTGCCCTGAAAGATGACTTTGCCGCCATGAACTCCGGCACCGGGGCCGATGTCGACAAGATAGTCGGAACTGAGCATCATGTCGCGGTCGTGCTCTACCACAATCACGCTGTTGCCAAGATCGCGTAGCTCCTTGAGGGAGTTGATGAGGCGGCGATTGTCGCGTTGGTGGAGGCCGATGCTGGGTTCGTCAAGGATATAGAGCACATTGACCAGACGGGCACCGATTTGGGTGGCGAGGCGAATGCGTTGCGACTCGCCGCCGGAGAGACTACTGCTGCTGCGGTTGAGCGAGAGGTATCCAACGCCCACGTCGATAATGAATTTTGTGCGGGTGAGTATTTCGCGGAGTATTTCGTGAGCCACCTGTTTCTGCTGGGGCTCGAGCCGGTCTTCGAGATGGAGCAAACGGTCGTAGAGCTCGGTCAAATCCAGTTCGGACATCTCACCGATATGCATGCCGTCCACTTTGAAGGCCAGGCTTTCGGGTTTGAGCCGGTAGCCGTGGCATTCGGGACAGGGGACCGTGTTCATGAAGCTGGAGGCCCATTTCTGCAGGGCGGCGGAGTTTTCGTCGGAGGCCATCTGCATGATGTAGTTGACAATGCCTTGGAAATTGTTGCCATGATTCATTTCGTAGGCATCCTCCATTCCGGTGAAGTCGCTGGTGCCATAGAGAATGGTGTTCATGGCGTCGTCGGAGAATGACTCGACGGGGTCGTCGATGGTGTAGTGATAGTATTGCCCCAGGCGTTCCAGTTTGCGATAGAAGTAGTTGGTGCTGCTGTATTTGCCCAAAACTTCGAATGCCCCTTCGCGGATGCTTTTCTTAGGGTCGGGGATGAGTTTGGAGATGTCGATTTGCGCTATTTGTCCTAATCCGTTGCATTTGGGGCAGGCGCCATAGGGGGAGTTGAATGAGAAGGTGTTGGGCTCTGGCTCGGGATAGGAATGGCCAGTGGTGGGGTCCATGAGTAGACGGCTGAAGAAAGCTGGCTTGGGCTGAGGGGTGGGAATGGGGTTGTGGGGTAGGTTTTCGAGAATCATGAGTACCCCTTTGCCTTGTTTGAAAGCGGTGCGCACGGCTTCTTTGAGACGGTCGAGGTTGGTGCCTACACGCACGCGGTCTATCACCAACTCTATGTCGTGGGTTTTGTAGCGGTCGACCTGCATGTTGTATGTGAGTTCGCGGATTTCGCCGTCCACACGTACCCGGAGAAAGCCTTTCTTGGCCACCTGGGAAAAGAGTTCGCGGTAGTGACCTTTACGTGCTTTCACCAGAGGGGCAAGCACCATGATGTCTTGGCCGCCATAGCGTTCGACGATGAGGTTGAGAATCTGTTCCTCGGTATATTTCACCATTCGTTCCCCGCTGATGTGGGAGTAGGCTATGCCGATGCGGGCATAAAGCAATCGGATGAAGTCGTAAATCTCGGTCACTGTGCCGACGGTGGAACGGGGATTCTTGTTGGTGGTTTTCTGTTCGATAGAGATGACGGGACTGAGCCCGGTGATGCTGTCCACGTCGGGACGTTCGATGTTGCCTATGAAATGGCGTGCATAGGCCGAGAATGTTTCCATATAGCGGCGTTGACCTTCGGCATGGATGGTGTCGAAGGCAAGACTGGATTTGCCGCTGCCGCTGAGACCGGTGAAAACAACAAACTGGTTGCGGGGAATGTCGAGGTCCACATTCTGCAAGTTGTGCTCGCGGGCACCTAATATTTCAATATTGTCTTCCAAAACTATATAGAGCTAAATGGATGTAATGAAACTAGTTTCGCGACGTCTGGGCGCGATGGTTTTACTTTCAGTGCCATTCTTGACGGGGAGTTGCACCATGTATTTTTGGTTGGACTTATTCTTCAAAACATCGGTTTGAATCCAAGGATTCAACATGCGCAGCATTTTGTAGCTTGTGCCATTGGAGCGGGCAAACTCATAGAGGTCCACATTTTGGCCTGAGAGGGTGGCAGCCCGTGTGGGAATGGGGGGATAGAGGTCGCACTGGCGGAGGTGGAAACCGTATTTTTGAGGATTCTGCATGATGAGTTTCATGGCGAGGATACGGTACACATAACGGCTCGTTTCGGAGTTGAGCCAAAGGTCGTAGTAGTTGTCGGTGCTTTGTTTGCTGATGCGGCGAGCCAAGCCGTTCTCGCCACAGTTGTATGCGGCTGCGGCTGCGGTCCAGCTGTGGAACTTGTTGTATAGGGAGCGTATGTATTTGCAGGCAGCTTCGGTCGAGGCGGTGAGATTGTTGCGCATGTCTATTTCGTCGTTTACAGTGAGGCCGTAGTTGGCCCCAGTGCTGGGTATGAATTGCCAGAACCCTTGCGCTTTGGCAGGGGAAGTGGCATTGGTCAGTCCGCTTTCTATCACGCAGAGGTATTTGAAATCGGAGGGGATACCGTTCTTCTTCAGTATGGGTTCGATAATGGGGAAGTAGCGGTTGGCCCGTTTGAAGTAGAGCATGGTGGAGGAGTGGCGGTACATATTGGTTATCACCTCGAGGTCGAGACCTTCGTGGACGTAGTAGGTGGAAAGCGGGACTTTCTCACCAGCAAACGACATTGTGTCGGGAAGAATTGGTGAGTAGATGCGGTAGTTGTTTGAGATGGCGCGTTGAAGCACTTCCTCGCTGTCTTCCCTTGAACTGGCACAAATCAGGATTTCCCCCACGATGGCCAGGACGGATAGCACAATGGCTGCGATAGAGAGCTTCTTCATGGTCAAATTGTATTATTATATTGTTACTATTTATGTTTGTTGACGTGTTGATGCCATATTGTGGCCGGGAGTATGGGTTGAGCGCATGTAATATAATGGGTTATGAAGTATCAAAGCACCAGATGGGTAGGAAAGCAGGTATGTGTAGATTGCTATGTTAATGACAAAGGCAATGACGTACAATTACTTCTGCTATTTCTTTCTTGCTCAATAATGGTGTTTCAAGAGAGGCACCGCTACGGCCTATGATGGTCACGCGGTTGGTGTCTACTCCGAATCCTGCCCCTTTGTCACGCAAAGAGTTCAGCACGATGTAGTCCAGATTCTTTTTCTCCAATTTGTGACGGGCATTGTCCAGTTCATTATCGGTTTCGAGGGCGAACCCAATGAGTGTCTGCCCCTCTACTTTTCGGCTACCCAAAGTGGCGAGGATATCGGGATTTTGAACCAATTTCAGTGTCATACCCTCCTCACCCTGTTTTTTTAATTTATGGTCAGCCGTCTGTTCTGGCCTGTAGTCGGCAACGGCTGCCGACAGGATGGCGGCCTGGCAATCAGGAAAAAACGTTGTGGCTGCATCGAACATCTGTCGGGCACTTTCCACATCGGTGCGATGGATAAGGGGGTGATGCACGCTCAGTGAGGTGGGGCCGGAAACCAGTTCGACGGTGGCTCCCATTGAGGCCAGCGCCTCGGCCAACGCAAACCCCATTTTCCCCGATGAGTAGTTGCCGATGAAACGTACAGAGTCAATACGTTCGTAGGTTGGACCAGCCGTCACCAGCACGCGCATATTGTTCAGCGGGGATTCGTGTATCGGTCTCGCGTCGGGCAACGATACTATTTGGCGCATTATCTCCTCGGGTTCAGCCATTCGTCCAGTGCCGGAGGTGCCACAGGCCAACTCGCCATCGGTGGGACTGACAATATGTACTCCCACGCTGCGTAGGTACTCTATGTTGCGCTGCACTGCGGGGCATTCCCACATTTGGGTGTTCATGGCAGGGGCAAGCATTATTGGTTTGCGGCTCATGGAAAGTAGCAGTGTGCTCAATGCATCATCGCCGATGCCCGAGGCCATTTTGCCGATGATATTGGCCGTGGCGGGTGCAACAATAATCATATCACCCCAGTCTTTCAGGGATATATGCTCGGTGGAGTGATCGTTCACGCGGTCGAATAGGTCGGAGTATAGTTTATTGTCCGACACGGTTTCAAGCGTCAGCCGTGTGACAAATTGCAACGCATGGTCGGTAGCCACGCATTTCACCTCGTGTCCTTCCTTGCGCAGCAGCCTCACCAACAAGGGTGCCTTATAGGCTGCAATGCCGCCGGTTATGCCTACTATCACTTTCATATCGATACAGTACCATTAATGATTAATCCCCATACTTTAGCCCATGGCTGGTGCATCAGAATTGTTGCTGCAACAGGTTGGGAAGCGGTTGTTGAGAAGAATAGACTGGCAGTATCAACGCCTTGTCTTAGGCCTGAGAGGCGATAACGGCGTTCTCCATTGCCTCCATTTTCTGCTGTGCCTGGTCTTCCTTGGCCGGGTTGCGGTAGTAGAGTTCGTGATTTAAGTATTCTTCCGTGGCAATCAATGTGGGTTTGGGCATCTGCTCGAAACGGCGCACGATATCAATCTGCTCACGGTTTTCGTAATATTCGTCCAAACCATCGTTGCTGTTCGAGAATTCCTCGATTTTGTGATGCAGTTCTTTCTTCTCTTCTATTGCAATCTGGTTGGCACGTTTGGTCAGCACAGCGACAGTCTCGTAGATGTTGCCGGTCATTTGGCTGAATTCTGCCGTGTTGCGGGTGATGGTGGTGTTAGGTGTTTTTTTCTTGATATCTTCCATTGTACAATGATAATTATCTATGTGTGAATAATGATTAGCGCTATCTTTTTATTTCTCCATGGTGGCCAGGGCGGCCTTGGCTTTGGTGTAGAAGCCTTGAGCCTGCTCCAGGTATTTGGAGTTTTGGAACAAGGTGGCGAAACGGTCGAAGTCGTTTATCATCTGCTGCAGGCGCTCCCTCATCTTGTCTTCGCGGCTATTGATGCCATACTGGTATCCGCTTGCCAGTAGATAGAACATGGCGTCCTCGCGAAGCTTTGAATCGGGATAGTTGTTTAGAAAAGACATCATCGACACGTATGCCGCATTGTAGTTCTCTGTGAGATAATAGTTATAGGCTATTTCGTAATCTTTACGCATCAGTTTATCGCGCAATTCGTCAAGGTGACTGTTTATTTCGGGCACGTGTATGCTTGTGGGATAACGGTCCACAAAGCTTTCGTACTCGCTAATGGCCTCTTTGGTGATTTGCTGGTCCAGATAGTACTCAGGCGAGAGGTGGTATTTACAGTCGGCTGCTTTAAACAATGCCTCTTCGGCGTGGTCGCTAAATGGGAAACGCTTGAAAAAGCTTTTATATTGATAGCTTGCCGAATAGTAGTCACGTTCGGCCAGCAGCGATTCGGCATAGTACCACGAGATGTTTTCGGTATAGTCCTTGTTGTGATAGTGCATTATCAGATTTTCGAATAGCTGTATGGCCTTGGTGTAGTTACGCTCATTGTAATATTTGACCGCAGCCTCGTACTGAGCCTCATAATCGTGCCCTTTCAGCAGTTTTTCGTAACTGCCGCAACCGGTTAGTATAGCGATTGTTAGGATAGAAAAACCTATTTTCGATAATGTTTTCATAGCCTGCAAAGATACACTTTTTTTTGCAATCATCGCGTATTTAATAGAATTTTAATATTATGCATTCGGGATAGGGATTATTTTGCCGGATGCCGACATCTGTTTAGGGAGGCGGTCAAATGTTTCGATACCCTTGTTGTACCCGCATTGTATGGGACATAATGCTTTTTTCCCCGATTAGGAAATGTTAATAATGACGATTTTGTGAGTCAAAAAATGAAATAATCCGATTTTTATTTGTATCTTTGCTTTTTATAAAGTGAATAGCACAATGGATACTATTATTGTCTTAGATTTTGGTTCTCAGTACACTCAGCTGATTGCCCGCAAGATTCGCGAATTGAATATTTATTGCGAAATCCATCCCTATAATAAGATTCCTGTATTGACTGAGCAGGTGAAGGGAGTCGTTTTCTCAGGTAGCCCCTATAGCTGTAACGCCCCCGATGCCCCTGTGCCCGATATGTCGGCCATTAAAGGCAAACTCCCTCTCTTGGCTGTTTGCTACGGTGCTCAGTATCTGGCCAAATATGGTGGCGGCAGTGTCCAGCAATCGCAGGTCCGCGAATATGGCCGTGCCAATTTGCAGTTTGTCGACAGCACCAACCCCCTGATGAAGGACATCCCTTCCGGCAGTCAGGTCTGGATGAGTCATGGCGACACCATTGAGAGCCTGCCCGACAACTATCACGTAATTTGCTCTACCGATAGTGTGCGCTTTGCTGGCTATCAGATTGAAGGCGAGCAAACCTATGCCATCCAGTTCCACCCCGAGGTGCACCACTCTGTCGACGGTCTCACCCTCTTGAAGAACTTCGTGGTCGATATATGCCATTGCGACCAGTCGTGGACTCCCGAGTCGTTTATCGAAACCACCGTCAACGAGCTTCGTGCCAAAGTCGGCAGCGACAAGGTGGTGCTGGGCCTCTCAGGCGGTGTCGACTCCACTGTAGCTGCGGTGTTGCTCCACCGTGCCATCGGTCATCAACTGCATTGCATCTTTGTCGACAACGGCCTGCTTCGCAAAAACGAGTTCGAAGGTGTGCTGGAGTCCTATCGCGATATGGGCCTCAATGTAAAAGGCGTTGATGCCAAAGACCGTTTCTATTCTGTCCTTGCAGGAGTTACCGACCCCGAGAAGAAACGCAAAGCCATCGGCAAGACTTTCATTGATGTGTTCGACGCCGAAGCCAAACTGATAACCGATGCCAAGTGGTTGGGACAAGGCACCATCTATCCCGATGTCATTGAGTCCAGCTCGGTCAAGGGTCCCTCGCAAACCATCAAGTCCCACCATAATGTTGGCGGTTTGCCCGACTATATGAAGCTCCAGTTGGTTGAACCCCTGCGCAGCCTTTTCAAAGACGAGGTTCGCCGTGTGGGTCGTCAGCTGGGCATTAAGGACGAGCTCATTGGCCGTCATCCTTTCCCTGGTCCCGGCCTGGCCATCCGCATTCTTAGCGATGTCACCCCCGAGAAGGTGCGCTTGCTGCAGGAGGTTGACGATATATTCATTCGCGGCCTTCGCGACAACGGTCTCTACGACAAAGTGTGGCAAGCCGGATGCATGCTCCTCCCGGTTCAGAGTGTTGGTGTGATGGGTGATGAACGTACCTACGAAAGTGTGGTTGCCCTGCGTGCTGTCGAGTCCGTCGACGGCATGACGGCAGACTGGAGCCATCTCCCCTACGAGTTTCTGGCCAAGGTCTCTAACGACATCATCAACCACGTCAAAGGAGTCAACCGGGTGGTCTACGACATCAGTTCCAAACCGCCCGCAACTATCGAATGGGAGTAACCCCATGGTTAATTATTGAATGTGAAACTTTATAGCATACACAGATGAAGAGATTGATTGCCTTATTGACACTGTTCCTGCTTTTTTCGTCGGCTTGTATGGCACAGATGAAAGGTGGCACTCCTGTCCAGGTGTCCCACAAAGTGCAGGTTATTAACGGCAAACGCTTTATGGTGCATGTGGTAGAGCAAGGACAAACCGTCTATGCCATCGCACGAGCCTATGGTTTGAAAGAGGTAGAGGCTGTCACCAAGAAGGATGTACATTTCCTCCAAATCGGTGACACCGTGTGGCTGCCTTGCCGCGGACAGAAAATGAGTGACGGCACCGTCGCCCCTCCGGCTTCTGTATCGCAGTCCACTACCGCATCCTCTCAATCGGCTCAGGGCAACGCCCCCGATCCCCAGTCTTCTTCATCGGTTGTCTCTACTGTCGGCAAAACGGCAAACGCCGCCCCCGCCACCGAAACCGAAAAACCGTTGGGCCCCACGGCGGTCATCCGTCCACGGGTGAACCCGAACAATATCGTGGTGTCACTGATGATGCCGCTTAATCTCAGCCAGATGGACAAGATATCCACCTCCAAATTCGATGTCGAGCAGCGTGGTAAGATATCCTACAAGAGTTTGGAATTCATTCAGTTCTACGAGGGTCTCCTGTTGGGTCTCGACCGCTTGGAGCAAATGGGCTACAACATTGTCCTTAATGTAGTGGATGTTGAAGGCGAAGAGGACGCTGATGTCGAAAAGGCATTCCGTTCCCACAATGTCGCACAGTCCGACATCCTCATCGCCATGCTCACCCGCCGTCCTTTCCACAAGGCCGCCAGCCTGGCACGCGACGCCCAGCTATTCATAGTCAACCCAGTTTCCGACCGTGCCGAGATTCTCGACAACAACCCTTATGTCTTCAAGTGCATGCCCTCCAGCCAGGCCTATGCCAAAGCTACAGTCTCTGCCATCAGGCACACCCTCCCCACTGCCCCCATCTACATTGTCCATTCCAATGCCAAAAACGAGAAAACCAATCTCCGTTCCCTCACCGACGAACTCGACCGCTCCGGCATGACCTATTCGCTTGTCGACTGGGCCGCATCGGCCAAGTTCACCAACATGCTCCGCAAGGGCGACCAGTCGGTTGTTATCAGTCTCTACGATCAGGACAAGTCCAAAAACCGTATCTACGTCTCCCAACTGCTCAACAAACTCTCCGCCATTAAGACCCGTACACCCTATCTCTTCACTTTCGACGACTGGAGCGCCACCTATTCCGATGTCGATTTCGCACAACTTCAAAACCTGAACTATCATACCTTCAACGCCGACTGGAACATGTCAAACCCCAATCACAAGGACTTTGTCGACCTCTTCCGCCAGCGTTACAAAACCGAACCCACCCAGACCTATGCCGGTATGGCCAACGACATTATCCTCTATTTTGTCTGCGGCCTCCAGCAGAAAGGCACCGACTTCTTCCGCAATCCTGTCATCCCTGCGCCCAAGGGCATGCTCTACCCACTCTCCTTCTCCCACATCCGTGCCGACAATGGGTTCGAAAACCAATTCACCATCATTTACCGCATGACCGATTATCACTTTACGCCCGTCGAATGAAACAGACCACTATAAGCAAGGATTTTCGTCTCACCGGCCTGGGCCTTCACACTGGGCGCACGGTCACGGTCACGGTCCGTCCGGCTCCTGCCGACTTCGGCATCGCTTTCCGTCGAACCGACCGTTTCAACATCGTCACCCTTCCGGCTCTCGCCACCCAGGTGAGCGAAACCTCGCGTGGTACCACCATCGGCACTGGCCGACACACCGTTGCCACTATCGAGCACCTTATGTCGGCACTCCATGGCAGTCAGGTCGACAACGCCCTTATTGAACTTGATGGTGGCGAAGTACCCATCCTCGACGGCTCTGCCCGTCCTTGGATGTTGCAACTGGCCCGTGTGGGCACAGTGCAGCAGGAAGCCGAAAGGCGTGTATTCTCCTTCCCCGAACCTGTCGATTTCGAATTTGCCCCTACCGGCTCGGTCTACCATATCGACCCTGCCGACACCTTCTCAGTCCACTGCACCGTCGATTTCCCCAACAGTGTCATCGGTAAACAAACCGCCAATCTCGACAATTTCTCCCAATATGCTTCCGGCATCGCTCCCTGCCGCACGTTTGTCTTCCTCCACGAAATCGAGCCTCTGCTCCATCTCAACCTCATCAAGGGTGGCAGTCTCGACAACGCCCTCGTCTTTGTCAATAAAGAACTCTCCCCCCGTCAGCTCCGACGCCTCGGCCGCACTTTCCACAAGGACCCCGCACAGTTCCGGGTCCACGACGGTGTGCTCAACACCACCGACCCCTACTATCCCAACGAACCCGCCCGCCACAAACTGCTCGACTTTGTGGGCGACATCCGGCTTGTGGGCATGCCCCTCAATGGTCACTTCACAATATATAAACCCGGCCACAAAGCCAACGTGGCTTTCGCCAACTACCTTATCCCCTATATCGACCAATTGAATAAACAATCACAATAACCCCATAGTTATGCAATTAAACGACATCAGTCCAAAAGCCATTATTGGCAACAATGTAAAAATCGGCAATTTCTCTACCATCTGCGAGGATGTGGTGATTGGCGACGATACTATCATTGAACCCAATGTGGTCATATATCCCGGTGCCCGCATCGGACGCAAATGCCATATCTTCCCCGGGTCGGTCATCTCGGCCATTCCCCAGGATCTGAAATTCGCCGGCGAGTACACCACATGCGAAATTGGCGACGAGAACGTCATCCGTGAGTGCTGCACCATCAACCGCGGCACTTCCGCTTCAGGCCGCACCGTCATCGGCAGCCATAACCTCCTTATGGCTTATGTCCATGTGGCGCACGACTGCGTCGTGGGCAACAACTGCGTTTTTGCCAACAATGCCACTCTCGCCGGCCACATCATTGTGGGCGACTATGTCATCCTCGGTGGCAAAACCGCTTGCCTACAGTTCATCCATATCGGCTCGCATGTCATCACGCAGGGCGGCGCTCTAATCGACAAGGACATTCCGCCTTTTGTGAAAGCTGCCCGCTATCCCATATCCTATGCCGGTGTCAACTCGCTCGGACTCCAGCGCCGCGGCTTTTCCCGCGAAAGCATCAACAATATCACCGACATCTACCGTTTCCTTTTCCAAAAAGGCTACACCATCAGCCATGCAGTCGAGGAAATCAAGGAACGCTATGGCCACACCGACGAAGGCAAGCAGGTGCTCAGCTTCATCGGCAATGCCCAGACAGGTTTGATGAAAGGATACACTTTCATGAAAAAAGACTCCGAGAAATAGTGCCCATTAGTGAATAATCATTTAAACATATCATTGTCATGAAAAAGATATTAATCTTAGCAGGCATCCTCGTGCTGGTGTTTTCGCTAGATAGCTGCAAGGCCAAGCGTTGCAAATGCACTACATTCCGCGACAAATATCTACCCGCCATCTCGCTCGAACCCAAAGCTGGCCACAAGAATTGCAGCGAGCTCAACATGGAGTGGCAGGCCGCCGACAGCACACGTGACCTTCTCGCCAAGACCTGCGAGGACTATGTAGAGTAGCCCCTTCTGCCCGACCTCTGTCAGTGGTGGTTTTTCGCCATCTCATAGCCAGTGCCGTTCTAAAAAAGCCTCATTCCCTTAGGTTAAGAGGTTAAGATTTTTTTTACCCCTACTACCCCACTTCGTTTCTCATCTGTGGGAAATTCTATATATCACCCCTTCGGGGGTGTTATTGTCATTTACTCTGTACATTGTGCAGTGCGTCGGCTATCAAAAACCAAAGCAACTGCGACCCGTTCGTGGCACGACAATGAATACCTATGACTCCCAATCGGCCATTAGACCGACCTTTAACTTTTTCAGGTCTCCTTATGCCATATCAGCCTTTCGAAACAAATACTAATATGCCATAATTCCGTATGACCCATTGGGGATAAAAAGCACAGGCCTGATAAGACAGACCTGCGCACAAAATCAAACAAAAAAAGAATATCATTTCTAACCTGACGGTTAATCCTGTTTATGCCCTTCCACTTTCCCTGTTTTTCCGCTTGGTTTACTTTTCATCATCTTTGCCGGCATTCTTCCGGTTCCATTTCTCTTTTTTGCAACATCCTTACTAATTCAGCTTGTATCAACCTCTTCAAAAGCTTTTGTTAAGCTCTGGGGTGAAGATGTCTTTTGGGAGGAGTGGGTTGGTAGTGGATTGTGGGCGAAGCGGAGTGCGAGTTTGGGGAAAGTGGGCGATGGTACTGGAATGAACCAGCTTTAGTTATAGGCATGCATTCCGCCTAGAATGAGATTGACGCCGAAGTAGGTGACAATGACACTGAGGAAAGCGGCAATGCAGTATATATGGAAGCCTGTGGGTTGTCGGCCGGGTTTGGGGGCGGTGACAAGGGGATGCAGATAGACAATGAAGGTGATGAGGGCCCAAACTTCTTTGGGATCCCACGACCAGTAGTTGCCCCATGAGATGTTGGCCCACACGGCACCCAGGATGATGCCAAGGGCCAGAAGCGCTTCGGCGGGATAGATGAGCAGTAGGTTGGTGCGCATCATGCTTTGTTGCCAGGCAGGGCGAATCAGAGCCGCCACACTGCCGAGCATGGCAAAGATGAAGAGGGCGTAGGCTATCATGATGACGGTGACATGGAGGGTGAGCAGTGGGGAACTGAGTACGGGCATGAGGTGGGTGATGGGTGGGTTGGAGCCGCTCATCATGGCAACCAGCAGACAGAATCCCATGGCCATCAGCGAGATGGATGGGGCCAGGGGGTGTCGGCGTGCGGAGAGGATGCCCAGCAGTCCTATGGCTATGGCCATGAGGCTCATGCTGTCGAACCCGCCCGCCATGGGTGCATGGCCACCGGCAATCCAGCGCAAAACGAATATGAGCAGCAGGAATGCGGTGAGCAAGCCGGCTATGATGGCGGGTATGATGTGGTGACGGCGGGTGGCATTCCGGGTGGTGTTGACAGATGTGCCGGAACGGAAAACGGCAAGGGCGAAGAATAGCAGTCCTATGGCGATACTGACTATGGCAAGCCACTTGCCGGTGGTGAGCGAGTTGTAGAGACGTTCGGCTTTGATGCGGAAGGGGGATGGGAGTTGGTCGCCAGCCTTTTGTTGTTGGTAGGTGAGTGTTTTGTCGAACACACGGTTCAGCTCTTCGTAGTTGCGGGTGACTACCAGCTCTTGGCAGTAGCCCAGTTGTTTACGGATAAAGATGTATTCGTCGTTGGCTATTGTGGTGGGGAGAGGGTCGTTTTGCGAGTACCAGTTGAGTGCACCTGTGCTGTCGAGCGAGGGGTATATTTTGAGCAGTTGGCTGTTGCTGACCATTTGCACGAGTTCGAATTTCTCCTGTGCGGCACGCAGTTCGCTGGGGAGGGGGTGCTGGTCGAAGAGTTGTTGGTGATTGGCGAGATTGTTGAACGAGGTGTATTTGCCGTTCATGTCGAGTTGTTGGCGGAGTGTCTGGCCTTTGATTTTGATAACGGGTTCGTTTGACCACTCGCCGAAGTAGAATATCCATCCGGACAGCACCTGCTCGGGGGTGAGGCCGTGGTAGGTGGCGTTGCCGTAGAGCTTGGTGGTGAAGTCTTTGGCGAGGGTTTGGAGGGGACAGATGCGTCCTTTGTATAGCACCTGTATTTGCCCCATGCGGTCGGCGCTTTGGCGCGGGAGGGTGCCGGGCAGGGCTGTGGCCCGGGTGCCCAGAAGTAGAAGCAGGATGAGCGGTAAGCCTCGGAGCAGGTGGCGGAAACGGGAGTTGCGGGAGAGGAACAAGCATGCAAATCCGGCAATGAGCAGGAGGTAGCCGGTGTAGGTTACGGCTATGCCGAGAGGGTCGTGGGCCACGCTGAAGGTGGAGTTGCCCTCGGGGTCGTAGTCGGCTTGGTAGAGTCGGTATCCTTTGTGCCGGGCAATGTTGTTCATTGAGATGTTGGTTTGTTGGCCGTCGATAGACACGTGGCTTACGAAATCCATGGGTGTTTTGGAGCCGGGGTAGGTCACCACGTCGAAGTGGTCGAGAGTGATGGTGAAAGGCAGTGGGATGTTATGGCCTTGTTCGGTTTGGAACGAGGTGCATGGCTTGCCGGGCGAGAGGGTCATGGTGCCGTGCTGTCCGGTCCATGTGGTGAGGGCACCGCCGAGAAGTATGATGACGATGGAACTGTTGAGCAGTAGACGGTAGGGTGTGTGCCAGAGTTTATGGCGAATGATATTGGTTATTGCGGCTGCGGCCACGGCAGCCATGAGCAGGGTGAACCACCAGGAGCCGTATATGTGATCGAGGGCAAATTCGTTGCCGTGGTATTTTTCAACAATGGTGCCTGTGGCGAGCACTGCCACCACAAGCACCAAAAGGATATGGAAAAGTTTATTCATCTAAAATTAAATGGCGTTGATAAATTTTACAACGGCGTCGCGGTCTTCTTTGGAGAGGTTGCGGAATTTCTCAACAGTGAAGCGTGCATCGCTGTTGGGGCAGCCATGCCACATGATGGCTTCGATGACGTTGCGAGCGCGGCAGTCGTGCAGGCGGTCGCTATGACCGCTGCAAATCTGCGAGAGGCCACGGCCCCAAAGGGGGGTGGTGCGGCACCAGCCGGTGCGGATATCGTTGACCATGTGGAGACGGTGCTGAACCATGTCGGTGTAGGGCCAGATTTTCTGGTTGGGATAGCGAGGCAGACGGGCGTCGGCATCGGCGAAGAAGCCGTTGGGGTCGGTAAAGTGGTCGGAGCCGGTGGTCCAGCTGGGGCGGTGGCAGGTGGCGCAACCGAGGTCGCGGAACAGTTTGCGGCCGCGCTGGATGGTGGGGTCGGACAGGTTGCGGGCAGCGGGGACAGCGAGTCCGCGGTGCCAAACCATGAAGTTCACGTAGTCGTCATCGCTCATCTCGATGGGCAGGGTGTCGCACATCAGATAGTTGTAGATGTCGGTTTCGGGGTTGCCGGTTTTGTTCCAGTCAGGAAAGTAGCGGTAGAAGTTGGCTTGTACCTCGGGGTCCTGAGAGGCGCGGGTGGCGTAGATGCTCTTGTTGAGACTGAGGTAGTGGCTGCGGCGGTCGCTGCGGGAGACATTGGGGATGTTCCAGATGGCGTTGGCACCGGCAGCATCTTGCAGCGGGCCACGGCTGAGAGCGTAGGTGAAGCGTTTGGGATGGGTGGTGTTGCCATAGTAGGAAGCCCAGTTGTTGCCAGCCCAGATGGCGGGGTTGAGGCTGGCGCCGGCATCGGACTCTTTTTGGTATTGAGCCTTGAGCGAGTCGTCGGGAATGGCGTCAAGCAGGCCGGTACCGTAGATGCCGATGGTGCTTTCCAAACGGAAGGCCAGCTGGCTATAGGGAACGGAGAGGGGGGCATAGAATGCGTCCTCGGGTATTTCGACTTCGGGATAGATGAGGCTATAGGTTTCGCCGTCGGGGAAGCGGTTGCCCCACTCGTCGGTGTAGTTGAGCCAGGAGATGTTGATTTTCTCTTCGTCGATGGAGGGCTTGAAAGGAGCCACGGCTTTGGTTTGAGGCATACCGGCCACCGAGGTTTCGTAAGGTTCGCCGGGGAGAGTTTTGTTGTACACTACGAGCAGGTAGCCGTTGGCCCAGTCGTCGGCACGGTAGCGTTCCATGCGGCGACCATGGCCGTAGCCGGGATGGCAGCTTTCGCATGAGGAACGGACGTAGAGGGGTCCCAGCCCATTGAAGGGGGGATTGTTTTGGGTGATGGTGTGTTCGAAGAAGAACTCACCGTATTTGAAGGCGTTCACCATGCCGGCGTTTTCGACAGCGGGAGTCGGGTCTTCGTAGGCGGAGGCGGACTGGTTGAAGGTGGTGCCAAGACGGCCGCCGGCATAGGTCTCTTCGTCCACGGTGTCGGGGACTACGGGCTCTTTCTGATCGCTATTGCAAGAGGCCAAGCCGAAGGAGGCAAGAGCGGCCAGCACAGGAATAAAAAGTTTTTTGTTCATGTATAGTGAGTTTTTAATTGTTGTGAAAAATGATGATTTGGAAGTTTATGAATTGCACGTGTTGGAAACGTTGTTGGGGAGCAGAAAAGATATTAGAGATTGCGAATCATGTCGATGGCTTCACCAATGGCATCGCTCAGTTCGGCACAGGCTTTGACAGCGGCGCCGTTGGCGGCATCGGAGTAGTGTTCAACAAAAGGCGCGGGCATAGCATCGATTTTGCTGAGAGCTTCGTCGATGGCTTGGATGATTTTGGCATCGATCATGGGGTTGCCTTTGTTAACATAGTTATGGACAGAGAGGGATTCGTCGCGCTGACCCTCAACGCCACCCATGTAGGCATTGCGGATGCTGATGATGTTGTTGTGGAAGTCGGTGATGGACATGTGGCTGTAGGGCGATTCGATGTAGGTGATGTCTTCGCCGTGCCATGCGGCATAAATCTTGGAGCTTCCCACCTCGTCGGCGATGTCGGAGCAACCCTGAAGGATGGCCATGATGGCTGCTTTGGGGCTGGAATAGGTGCTACCGGCACGACCGGCATTGCGGAGATTTTCGCCATAGCTTAGGTTGCCGCCGGCCACGGTGTAGGGCATTTCGAGGTCGTCGAGTTTGTCAATGTGGCTTTTGGGAGCTTTGTCGCCCAGCCAGCCCACCTCAAGCTGGTAGCAACGGTTGCGGAGGTCGCCAGCCACGGCGGTGATATAAATCCATTCGTTCGGGGTGATTTTGGAAACATCCTTGGCGTGACCATCCTCGAAAAGGATGTATTCTATGCCATGGAATCCGAGCAGGGCGTTGCCTAGACGTTCGCCGGCTACAACGTCGCCATCTTCGTTGTCGAGGGCGGCAATCATGGCAGGACTACCCATGAGGGTGTTGAAAGCATCTTCGTCGAGAGGCCAGGAGTCGATGTGGGGGTCGATGCCGAAGTCACCGGCAGCACCGAAAAGGAATGCCTCGCTGCGTTCCCATTCCTGACGTGCGGCAAGGAAAGTGATGCAGGCATCCTGAATGCCGTTGTTGGTGGGGTTGGCCTTGAGTGCGGTGAGCTGGTTGGTCAACTGCTCGGTCAATGAGGCCAGAGCGGAGTAGGTGGGGGCCACGGTGTGGTCGACAAATTGGGCTGAGATGTTGGCGATTTGGGTGTCGTCGTTTGTGCTTTGGTTTTCGTTCTTGTTGCACCCGACAAGGGCGGAGGCGGTAATGAAAGATACTGCCATCAGACAACATTTGAATAAGTTACTTTTCATTTTGTTGGTATTATATTATTGTTAGTATGATATTAGTATGATAAAAGAATTGTTTACCGATGGAAGAAGCCGCACCAGGTGATGCCGACAGCCACATAGGGTTCGTTGTTGTATTGCTGTTTCAAAAGGCGGATACCCGCTTCGGCCTTGACGGCAATCTGGGGAAGGGGGTAGTAGTTGATGCCTGCCGAAACAATTTGCTTTTCAGCCCAGGGGATATCAGTCCAGCCGTTGGCGGGAACAAAGCTATCGTAGTGGTCGTAGCGACCGAAAAGATAGAGTTTCTTGTGGGTGCTGCGGGCTGCCAAAAGATTGATGCCGGCTTCCACGGAGGCATCCCAAGCGCGTTCTCCTACCGCAGTATGGGGATAGGGGTTGCCGGTCATGGTGGTTTGGTTTTTGTTGCGGGTGGAGATGAGACTGGCATTGCCGAGCCACCCATAGTCGAAGTTGCCACGAATGAGGAACCAGCGGTTGTGGTAGTCGAAGTCGAAAGCGCCGATAGCCAGAGTGCCTTTGGCATTGCGGAATTGGGAGGTCTCTGAGTAGATGTTGGTAACAATATCGTTGTTGAATGTGTTGCCCAGGTAGCCGCTGAGACTGAGGCGCAGGCCAGGGATGCACAGATAGTCGATGCGGAGAGCACCGGCCAGGCTGTTGGCAGGCCGGAACTCGTAGGGGGAGGCGGAGCCATTGTGAACCCAACCGGACTCATTGTAGAGGTTGCTGTTGAGAGCAGGCAACAGTTGGGCCTCGTAGCGCCAGTTGCCAGCTCTGCCCCAAAGAGAGATACCGGTTTCGTGCCAAGTGCAGGGCAATATGGTGTTTTCTCCCTCTGGACGGTAAACGCCGAAGAATTTGTCGGGAGTGTGGTTGTTGTTGGTCATGCCGACGGGAACAACGATGTGTCCGGCACGGATATTGAAGGCATTGCTGAAAGACTTTTGTACCCAGAACTGCTCGAGGGCTACTTCGCCACCACGCTCTATTTCCTGTTCGAACTCGCCGGTTTCCTCGGTCTCCTTCTCGACGGCAGCTTCAATACCGCCATGTTCGAACTCTATTTCGGTACCCATGCTCCAGCCGTGACCGAAATCGTAGCCCAGCATGATGACGGCATGAGGTATGTCGACACGGCCGTGGCCCTTACTGTCGGCGTAGCGAGAAGCGTGGGTGTATCGAAAGACATTATCGCTATATAGATTGTAATTATATACTGCCTCGCCATACCCACCTATAGTGAGTCGGGACGGACGCTCGACGGTGTCGGTTTGGGCTTGCAGCATTGCAAGGGGTAAGCATAATAGAATGCTGATAGTTAAGAGTTTGAAATATTCTTTTTGCATAGTTGTTATTATTATTTCAGGGTGCAAAATTCCTACTTTTAAATATGGTGTGCAATACCTAATAATGGCCATTTTCGACAAGAAATGGTGGAGACGGATGATAAATGGCAGAGCTATTGAATTGAAAATTGGAGCATTATGATTGTTGATGCCAATCACTTCAATTGTGGATACAGTCGATGAGTGTGTCCGGTATGGAAGGATGATAGGGAATTGTGTTCGACAGGCTGGAAAAACGAAGAATGGACATCGGGGAGAGGAGAGAATTGTTTGATTTTTTCGTCGGGATAGTACAATAATAAGTCTTTTTCGCCGTTTATGGGGAAACAAGTTATTAATCCAACAATATTAAATTATGAGCAAAAAGTTTATCTGCCCCGTTTGTGGCTATGTTTATGAAGGCGATGAAATGCCCGAAAAGTGTCCTATTTGCGGCAAGCAAATGCAGGAAGTAGTAGAAGATGTAAAAACTTGGGCTGCAGAGCATATTGTGGGAGTTGCCAAGGGTGCTCCCGAAGACATTATGATGGATTTGCGTGCCAATTTTGAAGGCGAATGCAAAGAAGTGGGAATGTATCTTGCCATGGCCCGTGTGGCACACCGCGAGGGCTATCCCGAAGTGGGTTTGTATTGGGAGAAGGCTGCTTTTGAAGAAGCTGAGCACGCTGCCAAGTTTGCAGAACTGCTGGGTGAGGTGCTTACCGACAGCACTGCTGAGAATCTGAAGATGCGCATTGACGCAGAGTATGGTGCCACCGCTGGCAAGACAGACTTAGCCAAACGTGCCAAGGCTCTGAATTTGGATGCAATTCACGACACTGTTCATGAAATGGCTCGCGACGAGGCTCGCCACGGAAAGGCTTTGGAGGGTCTCTATAACCGTTATTTCAAGAAATAATCTGACTCTTCGTAATAGAAAGAGCGGGATGCCTTCAACAGGTGTCCCGCTCTTTTGTGTATGTAACGAGTGTCATTTTTTGAGCATGCGGAGCATGATTTGAATGGGGTGAAGGGCATGGATGCCTGTGCCGTCGAGTATTTGTTGGCGGCAGGAAGTGCCGGGAGCGGCAACCATCATGGTGACGGGCTTTCCTTCGGTCTTGTGGACTGCATCGCGGACGGCAGGGAAGAGAACCATCTCGCCTATTTCCATTGATGTTTGGTAATGCTCCTTTTCATAGCCGAAAGACCCCGCCATGCCACAACAACCGGAGGGAATGACATGGAGGTTGCAGTTGGGGAGAAGGCGGAGCATAGAGGCCGTGTATTCGATGCCTACAAGGGCTTTTTGATGGCAATGGCCATGCAACCATATTTCGACTGCATCGGAACGGAACTGTTCGGCGGAGATATTTCCACGGGCCACTTCGCGCATGATGAATTCATCGTAAAGCAGACAGTTAGAGGCCAGTTTCCGCGCGGTGCCCTTCATGTGGTCGGGCACAAGGTCGGGGTATTCGTCACGGAAAGAGAGAATACAGCTGGGTTCTATACCCACAAGGGGTGTGCTGTCGGAGACAAGGGGTGCGAGCCGCCGTATGTTCTTGCGGGCGTATTTTGAGGCCAATTTGAGACATCCTTTGGAAATGGCGGCGCGGCCACTCTCCACATGACGGGGAACAATGACTTCGTAGCCTAGATGAACAAGAAGTTGGGCAAATTCAAGACCCAATTCGGCTTCCTGGAGGTTGGTGAATTCATCGGCAAAGAAAAGTACACGCCCTTTGGGATGTGCAGGGGAAGGAAGATGTTTGACCAATTGGCGAGTGGTTTTGGGAGAGAGTGCCGGAATGGAACGCTGGGGCGCAAATGATACAATCTTCTTGATAATGGCAGATGACCAAGAGGCCGAGGCAAAGTAGTTATACAATGGGAAAACAATATGTCCAAGCTGTTCCACCATGGCCATGCGTGCTACCATCCAACTGCGGAAGGGGGTGCCATGGCTATTGTAGAGTTGTTGCAGCACTTGGGCGCGGATACAGGTCATATCCACATTGGATGGGCATTCACCTTTGCAGCCTTTGCATGCAAGACAACTATAAAGCACTTCCTCTATCAGATGCCGTGAGTCGGTTTTGGATTTATCGGTGGCAAGAGGCGAGGGGTCGGGCATGCCTCGTGTAAGCAGTTCACGGAGTACGTTGGCCCGGGCTCGGGTGGAGAGCAGTTCGTCGTGCGATTGTTTGAAGGCAGGACATAACGTGCCGCCGATGGCATTGCTTTTACGGCAGTCGCCAGCACCATTGCACTGCTCTATGCTGCACATGATTTCATGGTCGTGGAAGAGGTATTGCTGGTTGACATCGTAGCGAAGCGATTGGTCCATAGGGGGTGCGTCAACAATCTTGTGCATGTTGAATATTCCGTCTGGATCCCAACATTGCTTTACTTGACGCATCATTTGGTAGACTTCGTCGCCATACATAATGGGAATGAACTCGCCACGCAGACGTCCGTCACCATGCTCGCCGCTTAGGCTTCCGCGATGTCGGCGTACCAACAGCGCAGTTTCTTCGGCCACTTGTCGGAAGAGTCGACGGTCGGCAGGCTGCTTGATGTCGAGAATGGGACGCAGATGTAGTTCTCCGGTGCCGATGTGGCCATAATATACACATTCGAGGCCGAGGCGTTGCATCATTTTGGCAAAATCGTCGAGATATTCGGGCAGCCGTTCCGGGGCAACGGCGGTGTCCTCGATGACCCCGATGGGTTTGCGGTCGCTTCGGGTTCCTGTAAGTACGCCAAGTCCTGCTTTGCGCAGCGCCCATACACGGTTGATGTCGTTGCCATATACCCGGCTGCAATGATAAGCCAATCCTTTATCTATCAACTCTTGCTCCATGGAGTTTGCTTGTTGGTCCATGTCTTCACCATTGAATTCTGCAATGATGAGAGCTGCAGGTTCGCCATGAACAAAGAAACGGTTACGCTCTTGCGTGGGGTTGTTGCGGCATAGCTCGAGTATCTTTCCATCCATCAACTCGACGGCGGTGGGATGATACTTCAATGCAACGAGGTTGGCCTGGTAGCTTTGCGCCAGGCTATTGCAGTGGGCACAGAGCACCATTTGCTTCTCGGACGGAAGGGGGTCGAGAGAGACTTTGATGGCGGTGACAAAGCACAACGTGCCCTCACTTCCACAGATGAGTTTGCAGAGGTCGATGGGCGTGTTGCTATCGTTGCCAGCTATGCATTCGTCAATGGCATAACCGCAACTGCGGCGCTTCAGGCTGGCGTCAGGGAAATTGTCGTTTATGAGTTGCCTAACCTTAGGGTCTGACTGCCAAGAAGCAAGTTGTTCATAGATACTGTCGAGGAGTGGACTCCCTTTGCGGTTGGATGTGTTGAAACGGGTGCCGTCACTTAAGAAGCCTTCAATTTCGAGAACATGGTGACGGGTGCTGCCATAGACCAAAGAGTGGGTACCGCAGGAGTTGTTGCCCACCATACCACCAATACAGCAACGGTTACTGGTCGATGTTTCCGGGCTGAAAAAAAGGCCATAAGGCTTCAGGTAGAGGTTTAGCTCGTCACGCACCACCCCGGGTTCCACCTTTGCCCACCGTTCGGCAGGGTTGACTTCAAGAATATGGTTGAAATGGCGGCTGATGTCCACCACAATACCATCTCCTACCACCTGCCCGGCAATGCTGGTTCCCCCTGCACGGGGAATGAGATGGGTGTGGAGCCTATGAGCTAATTGTATCAGCTCAACAATCTCATTTTCGTTTTCCGGATAGGCTACAGCCTGAGGCATTTCGCGATAGGCGGAGGCATCGGTGGCGTAGGCTATGCGATGGAGGGGGTCAGTATAGAGTTGCATTGCTTTAATATTCTATAATGGTTTCAATTATTTTTTCTGCCGCATGTCCATTGCCGAAGAGATGGGGGAAATGCACAGGGTGGTCAACCAGCTGTCGATATGAGGCGACAATGCGGTCGTAGTTGGCATCAGCAATAAGGCCAGCCCCGTGTTCTACAATCTCAACCCATTCGGTTTCAGGCCGTAGAATTACGCATGGCTTTTCAAAGAAGAATGCTTCTTTCTGCACGCCGCCACTGTCGGTCATTACCACTTTTGCGTATTGCTCAAGCATGTTGATTTCGAAGAAACTGGCAGGAGGAATGATTCGTATGGCACAAGTATTGTCGTTGTTGATGCTGTTGGGGGCAGACGATTCCAACCCCGCTATGCTGAATGGAAGCGTTGTATTCTGGAGCATTTTTCGGGTGCGAGGATGCAACGGCAACACAACCTGGATGTTGTCCTGTTGTGCTATATCGTTCAGGGCGGTCATGATGGCCAATAACCGCTCTGGGTTGTCAGTATTGTTGTCACGATGTATTGTGGCAAGAATGTAGTTGTTGGGCTGCAACCCTAATTTATTGATTATATGGCATCGCTGATTGGCCAGTGTGGCAAAATACATGCTGTTGTCGTACATGACGTCACCGCAGTTGCAAACCTTTCGGTGACGGCCTCCGGCAAAAGTGGCGTGGCTTTCCATGAAACCTTCGTTTCTAAGGTTATTGACAGCCGTTTGGGTGGGGGCGAAACAGATATTGGAGAGTTGGTCGCACACAATGCGGTTGATTTCCTCGGGCATAGTCATGTTGAAAGAACGCAGGCCTGCCTCGATATGATATACGGGCACATGCAGTTTCGAGGCAGCCACAGCTCCGGCTAATGTGGAATTGGTGTCGCCATAGAGTATTACGCCATCGAAAGCGCTGGTCATTAACACCTCCTCTATACCTGAAATCATCTTGGCTGTCTGTGCACCATGACGGCCGGAACCCACCTTAAGATTGTAGTGGGGCTGGGGAATGCCCAGTTCGTCGAAGAAGACCTGTGACATATTGGCATCATAATGTTGTCCGGTATGCAGGATACGCTCTTCCACTTGGTCGGAAAAACCATTTGCTATGGCTCGACTGATGGCGGCGGCTTTGATGATTTGGGGACGGGCCCCGATGACGGTGAGTAATTTCATCTATTATGTCTCCTTATGATTTTGAACCGATGGAAGGGGCACAAGGCTTGTCCCAACCATCGGTATCATGTTGTTTGCTTGTTGTTCTGTAAAGATGTATTTAAAACTCTGCCTGCGAATTGCTGGGAAATGGCTCGGTGGTTGCGATGCCCTTGTGCTTTCCCGATATGCCTCCAGTTTTTGCTTTGGTCGGGGTTGAGTCGGTGTAGCTTCGCTGTAGCTTCAGATACCGCCTCATCGAATACACATTGAACTATCATACTCGGTGCTTCATCAACCGAGGTGATGGCTTTTGTTGCCACCATGTGGTCGGATATATGATGAACCGGAGTTCTGTTCAAATGAGGCTTGCGGTGGCCCCTGTGGGCAAAACCATTCAACTGCCCGTCCAGAAGGGAAACGTCGATAATGGGCATACCCTCCCTTGTCGGTCGTTCAACGTTTCGGGCAATGGGGAATGAATAGCACTTTTCGCTTAGCGACATACATTCCGTGAAGAATATTCTGCCGTCCAATACTGGAGAAATTCCATCGTTGTGGCATATTCTTCTTTCCATGGTGTGACAAGTCTGTGTTAAATACTATTCACCAGCGACTCAACCACGAAGCGTATTTCCTCGCGTGTGATATAGGGGTGCATTGGCAGCGAGAGCACACTCTTCGACAGGTTTTCTGCATGTGGGGTCAGCACAAAGCGACGCAACCCCCGGAATGCTGTCTGGTAGCTCATGGGTATGGGGTAATACACCATTGTGGGTATGCCTTTGGCCTTCATCTTTGCCTGTAAGGCTTCGCGGTTGAATGTCCCGTTTCCTGACGGAACACTGAGCCGTACGGTGTATTGTGCCCAACTGCTGCCATATCCTTTGGGCAGTGTGGGAGCTGTGATTTGTATTTCCTTCTTGCTGAATCGCAGCGTGCCGGTGATAAGTTGGGTGTAATATTCAGCTGCACGGTTCACATCGGCCAATTCGTGGTCTATAAAGGCTTTCAGCTTCACCCTCAGAATGGCGGCCTGCATGGTGTCGAGGCGGGAGTTGAGTCCAATACGCACATTATCGTATTTGTTGCTTCCCTTGCCGTGAACCCGAAGCGAACGGATATAGTCTGCCCATTCGTCGTTGTTGGTAAACACTGCACCGCCGTCGCCATAGCATCCCAAAGGTTTTGCAGGGAAGAAAGATGTGGTGCTGATATCACCGAAACTGCATGCTCTTTTGCCCTTGGGACAAGGAGTGACAACCCCGCTGTTGCTGACATCGTAGTCCGTCCAACCGCCAAACCCTTGGGCTCCGTCTTCTATGATGTAGAGGTCGTGCTGTTTGGCCACCTTGCGTATCTCAGCGTAATTGGCTGGCATACCGAAAAGGTCCACCGCTATGACTGCTTTCGCTCTCAACGACATGTCATCGCGCACACATTCTATTGCTTCGGCCAGGCTGGAGGGGTCCATATTGAACGTGTCGGGGTCAACATCCACAAACACGGGCAGGGCACCTTCCAATGCCACCACCTCGGCAGTGGAGAAGAAAGTGAAATCGGGCACAAACACCACATCGCCTTTCCCGATGCCCAGAGTCTTCAGTGCAAGGGTGAGGGCATCGGTGCCGTTGGCACAGCTGATACAATGTTTCACACCGACATAGTTAGCCAGTTCCTGTTCCAGCATCTTCACGGGTTCGCCCATGATGAATGCTCCCGAGGTGGCCACATCGGTCATAGCCTTGTCCATGTCGGTTTTCAGTACCTGATATTGTTTCTTCAAGTCTCTAAACTCCATTGTCTGTTCCCTTTATTGCGTTAATGATTTTTTTAATACTTCATGTCTGTCCAGCCAAACGGGTGGGCAGAAAGCGGCATTTTGGCCAACGGATGGTAGTCGCCTTTCAGTCCTACAGGGGTGGAATGACGGATGTCGCTTACTATCTGTATGCAGTTGCGTGCTTCACTGATGCGGAATCCACGTCCGGCCAGAATCTCTTGGTAACTCTTGGTGTGCAGCTCCGTGAAACCTTGGCTGAATTCAAACTCGTCGCCGTCAATCATGATGGTGCGGTAAGTGCGTTTTTCGCCTTGCACTGCATTGGGGGGCAAACAGTCGGCATTGATGCTCAGAAAGTAGCGCACACGGGCTTGTTTCAATTCCAAATACCCGGCCACTCGGTCGTGCGACATGACGTGCACCACGTTCTGCTGCACCGGGCCGAATATCCATTGCAGCATATCGTAAAAGTGTACACCGATATTGGTGGCCACGCCTCCACTTTTGTGCACATCGCCTTTCCACGAGGAATAGTACCACTTTCCGCGAGATGTGATATAGGTGAGGTCCACGTCGTAAATCTTATCCTTCGGACCTTCGTCCACCTTCTTTTTCAATGCCACAATCGAGTCGTGTAACCTCAGCTGCAATATAGTGTAAGCCTTGTGTCCAGTTTCGCGCTCCATCTCTATCAAGTTGTCGATGTTGTAGGGGTTCAGCACCAAGGGCTTCTCGCATATCACGTCGCATCCCAGACGCAGACCATACCTGATAAAGGCATCATGTGTATAGTTCGGGGTGCAGATCGATACCCAATTCAGCGGGTTGTCGCTATGCTGCTGTTTAGAGCAGAAGCGGTCAAACTGTTCCTGTTCGGTAAAGAATGAGCAATCGGGGAAGAAACTGTCCAGTCTACCCACGCTGTCGAACTTGTCGTAGGCGGCCAACAGGGTGTTGCCGGTATCGGCTATGGCCTTGAGGTGTCGCGGGGCGATATAGCCGGCCGCGCCTATCAGTGCAAAATTTGCCATGTATTTCAGTGTCTTTTTTTAGTTTAGTGTTATTTGTTGCCTCAGAATTTGCGGTTAGAGTCTGCCGTCCACCAAATTGCGGGGCATAATGGCTTTTACATCGTAGATTACGTGGTTCGGCTCCAGCAGCTTTTCGAAGTCTATTTCCATCTCGCGGAACTGGCGGTGGGCGACGGCTATAATGGCGGCACTATACTTGTCGTTGGGCAGTGTGTTCACCACATCAATGCCGTATTCGTGTTTCACGCGCTCGGGCGATGCCCAAGGGTCGAACACCGTGATGTCGGCGTTATACTCCTGCAGGGCGTGATAGATATCGATGACGCGGGTGTTGCGCACATCGGGGCAGTTCTCCTTGAAGGTGAATCCCATGATGATGATTTTCGAGTGCAGCACCTGAATGCCTTTCTTCAGCATCAGCTTGATGGTCTGGTCGGCCACATAGGCACCCATGCCGTCGTTCATGCGGCGTCCGGCAAGAATAATTTCGGGGTTGTATCCCAGCCGCTGGGCGCATTGTGCAAGATAATAGGGGTCTACCGAAATGCAGTGTCCGCCCACCAGCCCAGGGTTCATCTTGATAAAGTTCCATTTGGTTCCGGCTGCTTCCAGCACATCGTTTGTGTCAATGCCCATCAGGTTGAAAATCTTCGACAGCTCGTTGACAAATGCGATATTGATGTCGCGCTGGCTGTTTTCAATCACCTTGGCGGCCTCTGCCACCTTGATGCTGGAGGCTCTGTGGGTTCCGTTGAGAAGAACCGACGAGTATACTTGGTCTACCAGGTCGGCAATCTCGGGTGTTGAGCCGGAAGTGATTTTGGTGATTTTCTCTACGGTGTGGACTTTATCGCCGGGATTGATACGTTCGGGACTGTAACCGGCAAAAAAGTCTTTGTTGTACTTCAATCCCGACACCTTTTCCACCACGGGAAGGCATTCGTCCTCGGTCACACCTGGATAAACGGTTGACTCGTACACTACCACGTCTCCGCGGCTTATCACTTTGCCCACCACCTCGCTGGCTCCGTAAAGGGGTGTGAGGTCTGGATTGTTGTTGCGGTCCACAGGCGTGGGAACGGCAACCACATAGAAATTACACTGGCGTATATCGTCAATATTGGCCGAGCAAATAAACCCGTGATTGTTAATGGCGTCTTGCAACAATTCGTCGCTAACCTCGAGAGTGGCGTCGTGACCTGCCATCAATGCGTCAACTCGGGCCTTGTTCATGTCGTATCCAATAGTTTTGTACTTGGTGGAAAACAGTCTGGCCAAAGGTAATCCTACATAGCCTAATCCGATAACGGCAATCTTAATTTCTTGCATATTATTTTATTATATTATTTGTATATTATCATGCCAGTGTCGGTCATTGCATTGTACAACCTGCAAAACCAATTTGCAAAAATACGCTATTTTTTTAATATATAAAATATTTTTTTGCATTTTTTCTTCTTCTGATTGTATTCCGTCATCAATAGAAAACGGCAATCCTTACAATCAAGGGATGAACCAAAGGCCTTTCTTGCCGCATTATGGCATGATAATAATCCAGAAGCAGCACTCATACCTATGAGTAAATCAGCAATGGCAGATGGCTCTGTGGCTTTCATGCTACCACTTTTTTGCTCCCAATATTCAACCGCAGTATAACTGCATGACAGATGTCTTTCAGATAATAACGTAGTTCGCCCTCCAGGCGATGCAGTCTGTGTGATGCCAGGTTTCGTAGCTCTTTTCGTCCCGCTCAATAACCTCCCGCCAGCCCTCGCCAATGGTAGTTTCGGCTAATTCCTCCGCACTGTAAATCCAATCCGCATAAGCCCTGTCTCCAGTGTCCTTTTTATCCAACTCCGCATGCAGTTCAGTATTCATCCATCACATCTTTAATTCTTCTTCAGTGCAGAGGTTAATAAGAAATTACTAAGAGCTTATGATGAGGTGAAGAAGTGTGGGAGCGGGAAGGCTGATGGATGAAGCGAAATGGGGAGATGGAGGTGGGGTAAATGGTGCTGGAATCTATTGTTGCGGGCATTTGAGGGATGGAAAGTGGCTTGGAGAGGAAAGAGGAAAAGGGATGTGTAGCAGACGCAATGAGACACCCCCGTGTTTGCTTGCAAACACGGGGGTGGATGGGGTGTATTCTGGTTTAGGACCAGCAGTGGTAGACCAGCGTTACTTGTCCAATTGGCAATAGATGCTGTTGTTGCTCTTGAATTCGGGTACTATTTGCTTCATTTTACCCACCATTTGCATGTCGTTGCCGGTGTTCAGTATCTGCCACATCTCTTCGTAGGCGCGGTCGATGGCGTCGAGCGGATATTTGCGCACCTGGGCACGCATGATTTTTGGGTGGTAGGTGGGCATGTTGTTCTCTTTGGTGGCGAGCAGCTCCTCGTAGAGTTTTTCGCCGGGACGGAGGCCGGTTTCCACAATCTTTATGTCTTTGAGTCCTGAGAGCTGGATCATCTTTTTGGCGAGGTCGTATATCTTGACGGGGCTGCCCATGTCGAACACGAAGATGTCGCCACCGTCGCCCATGGCGCCTGCTTCGAGCACCAGGTTGCAGGCTTCGGGGATGGTCATAAAGTAGCGTATGATGTCTTTGTGGGTGACAGTGAGAGGTCCGCCGGCTTCAAGCTGTTTTTTGAATAGAGGGATGACACTGCCGTTGGAGCCCAAGACATTGCCGAAACGGGTGGTTACGAAATGTGTTTGTTCGGTGCTGCGGCTTTGGATGTAGATTTCGGCCATGCGTTTGGTGGCTCCCATGACGTTGGTGGGGTTGACGGCTTTGTCGGTAGAGATCATCACAAATTTCTGTGCGCCGTATTTGATGGCGAGGTCGGCCACATTTTTGGTGCCGAAGACGTTGACCAGTATCGACTCGTAGGGGTTTTCTTCCATGAAGGGGACGTGCTTGTAGGCGGCTGCATGGTAGATGATTTGGGGGCGGTGTTCGGCGAATATCTCCTCCATCCGGTGTTTGTCCTTGACGTTGGCGATGATGAATTCCAGATGGTCGGCATATTGTTTGTAGGGCTCGTTGTTGCGAAGCTCGAACTGGAGGTCGTACATGGGCGATTCGGCCTGGTCGAGAAGTATGATTTTGCTGGGTTTGTACTGGATGAGCTGGCGGCTGATTTCGCTGCCAATCGAACCGGCGGCACCTGTGACTATCACCGTTTTGTCGACGACTTCGCGGACGATGTTGATGTTGTCGAGTTTGATGCTCTCGCGCTCCAGGAGGTCTTCAATCTTGATGTTCTGTATCTGGTTGACGGTGAACGAGTCGTTGATCCATTTGCTGATGTGGGGCACGGATTTGACGGTCAGTCCAAGGTCGAGTGCCTGGGTGGTGATTGCCTGTTTGCGTTCTATCTTGATAGTGGGGATGGCAATGAGCAGGGTCTTAATATGGTTTTTGGTGATGAAGGTGGGGTTGAGGACGGCCTCGCTATGCATGATGTGGATGCCGTTGAGGGCGGAGTCGCGTTTTTTGCGGTCGTCGTCGATGTAGGCAACAATTTTGTAGTTGTGCGCAGGGTCTTGACTGAGAGCGTTGTAAGCAATCACTCCGGCGGCACCGGCACCGTAGATGACGATGTTTGTGGTGACGTGTTGGCGGCGTATGTAATCGTTGTAGATGCGTTGTAGGAACAGGCGTGTGATGAGCATGTTGACTATCTGCAACGTGAAGGTCATGATGATTTCATTGTAGGAGGGCGTGAAGCGGTTTGCTACAATGGTGTGGTTGTTATTGATGAAGTTGAAGATGATTAGTATGAGGCATGCAATGCCGTTGGATATAAGGATTTTATAGATGTCGTACATGCCAGAGTGGCGGATGATGCCACGGTGAGTGCCGACGCCGATGTAGCAGAGTGTGGAAATGACTATGAACGCAGCCAGTTTTACTATCAGGGCAGGCCAGTCGGGAAGCTCGACCATGCGGAGGCGGAAGAGGGAGGTGACGGCAAAGGCTAATGTGAGGGAGAAAAGGTCGATGGCAAGGATAAGCCACCGCGATGCTGTGGTGTGGCGATATTTGTGTCCGAAAGAAAGAATCAATCGCCTTATATGATAATTAGGTGTTTTCTTTTTCATAGTTTCGTGTGTATGTTCATAATTAAAAGAACGTGTTTTGATAGTTCTTTTTTGAAATGTCGGCTGGCAGTGGGAATGTTTATATACAAATTGATTCTATAATAACTACCCACTGTGTATTCGACAGTTTCAAATTGCAAAAATACTCTTTTTTTTTTACATAAAGAAAAAAATAAAAAAAAGTTCCCCTCAAAGAAAAAATGTGCTTTGAAAGGATGGAATTGAAGGAGAGGAGTTGAGGTGTAGATGCCTTAACTGGACGAAGGGATCTAGCGACCGGATTGTTGTTGCATCCCGGCTGGAGCAATGGGGCTTATTGAAGGTAAATGGCGAGGTCGCTGCGCAGTTGTTCGGCGTTGTGGAATTGGATGCCTTTGAGGCCTATGCTGTTGGCGGCCGATATGTTGTTTGGGTTGTCGTCGATGAAAAGGGTGCGGGAGGGTTGTAGGTTGTACCGGTCAAGGAGCAATTGGAAGATGCGCGGGTCGGGCTTTACCATTTTCACGTCGGCAGAGACGATGTAGCGGTCTATCATTTGGAGAATGGGGAACTTTTGGCGAGCCAAGGGAAAGGTTTCCATAGACCAGTTGGTGAGTCCGTATATCTGGATGGCTGGGTTGTCCGAGAGTTCCAGCAGCAGTTGGTGCATGCCGGGCATTTCGCCGGGGAGGGTTTCTGCCCAGTGGGTGATGAACATGTCGAGTGGCACGGCAAATTCGGGGAAAAGTAGTTTTTGGGCGTCGATGCACTGCCGTTGGTTTTCTCCGGCATCGATGCGGTTGCGGAGTTCCTGAGTGCAGACGTGACGCCAAAAATACCAATAGCGGGCTTCGTCGCCGTTGAAATAGGGAAGATAGACTCTTTCGGGTTCCCAACGTACCAGCACGTTGCCGAAGTCGAATATGATGTTGGTTGAGTTCATGGTGAATGGGATTAGCGGGGCAGCAGATGCCCGGGTGAGGTGGAGAGGTATAGGGGTGCGGGGGAATCGCACCCCTATGAGTGACTATCGGTTGGAGTACATGTCGTCGTAGTATTTCATGTAGTCGCCGCTGGTGACATTGTCCATCCATTCCTGGTTGTCGAGATACCAGCGGACGGTACGCTCAATGCCTTCCTCGAACTGGAGACTGGGCTCCCAACCCAATTCGCGCTGCAGTTTGGTGCTGTCGATGGCGTAGCGCATGTCGTGTCCGGCACGGTCGGTGACGAAGGTGATGAGGTCGTCGTCGGCACCTTCCGGGCGGCCCAGCAATCGGTCGGCGGTGCGGATGATTACATGGATGATATCGATGTTTTTCCATTCGTTGAAACCGCCGATATTGTAGGTTTCAGCCACTTTGCCGCTGTGGAAAATGGTGTCGATGGCACGGGCGTGGTCTTCCACATAGAGCCAGTCGCGGACGTTTTCCCCTTTGCCGTATACGGGGAGGGGTTTGCGGTGGCGGATGTTGTTGATGAAGAGGGGGATGAGTTTTTCAGGGAATTGGTATGGACCGTAGTTGTTGCTGCAATTGGTGACTATGGTGGGCATGCCGTAGGTGTCGTGGAAAGCACGTACGAAGTGGTCGCTTGAGGCCTTGGCGGCGCTGTAGGGGCTGTGGGGTTGGTATTTCAGGTCTTCAGTGAAGAACTTGCTGCCGTAGGCGAGGTGGTGTTTTCCGCTGGAGGCTTTGGTGCTGAACGGAGGTTCCACGCCTTCGGGGTTGGTGAGCTCCAAGGCACCGTAGACCTCATCGGTACTGATGTGGTAAAAGAGCTTTCCGTCCCACTTTTCGGGGAGCGATTCCCAATAGATTTTCGCGGCTTGGAGCAGCGAAAGTGTGCCCATTACGTTGGTCTGGGCGAAGGTGAAGGGGTCTTTGATGCTGCGGTCCACATGGCTTTCGGCAGCGAGGTGAATGATGCCGTCCACGTGTTCGGCTTGCATCAGTTTGTAAACGCCTTCGAAGTCGCAAATGTCCATCTTGACGAACTTGTAATTAGGCTTGCCTTCGATGTCTTTTAGGTTGGCGAGATTGCCTGCATATGTCAGTTTGTCGAGATTGATGATATTGTAATCGGGGTACTTGTTCACAAATAGACGCACTACATGGCTGCCAATGAATCCGGCACCGCCGGTGATGATGATATTTCTTTTCATGATAAGATTAATAGATTAAAGATTGGAGGGAAGGCAACTTCCCTTTCTTAAATATGTAACGCTCGACTGGGGGTAATATTGTGTGCGGTAGAAAATATTCTGAATCAGAATATAGGTCAGAGCGTTTTTGAGTCGGACCGACGAGGAAAGTACTTGTTCCGACAGCTGTAAATGAAAGCGTCATGATGGGTTTGAGTTGTTTGGGAAAGTTGATTCGGGTCAGTTGGGCCGATTGCCTTTGATAAGCGCCAGCATTGCAACGAAATGAAAAAGAAAAGGGGGAGTCTACATGTTTGTTTTGTTGTCTCCCCCTGAGGTATTAAAATGACTCTGGAAGATAGGCGGGATTACTTGCCTAAATACTCTGTGCTCCGTTTGACAAATTCCGTAAGTGCTTCTCCTTTAAGCAGGCCGTTGGCCAACAGGGCGAGGTCGGTGAGTTGATGTACCAGCTGTTTCTGTTTGTCGGCGTCGGACTCGTTGAGCACCTGTTCTATCAAGGGATGGTTAACGTTCACCACAAGATTGTAGCTCTCGGGCATTTCTCCATAGAACCCCATTCCGCCACCGCTGGTGGCTGCCATTTCCTTGTAGCGGCGCATAAATTCACTTTGGGTGATAACCATAGGTTGGTCATCGCTCTCCATGCTTTCCATCTGGACAGTGAATTTCTTGTTGTCAAGTTCGGCCTCGATGATTGGTTTCAGTTTCTCTTGGTCTTCCTTGCTCATTTTCTCGGGGATGCTGTCTTCGTGGGCAATGAGTTTTTCCACGGTGTCGGCATCGACGCGGACAAAGCGACTTTTCTCTTTTTTCTGTTCCAATAGGTTCACCCAGTGGGGGGTCAGTACGCTGTCCATCAGCAGTACATCGTATCCTTTGGCTTTGGCCTTGGCGATGTATGCATGCTGTTCCTCTGCGTCGTTGGCATAGAGGTAGCACACGTTTTTGTCCTTGTCGGTTTGCAGGGGTGCTATCTTCTCGCGGTAGTCGTCCAGACTGAAGTATTGACCGTCGGTGTTTTTGAGAAGAGCGAATTTCAAGGCTCTTTCGCAGAATTTCTCTTCGGTCAGCATACCGTATTCGACGAATATCTTGATGTCGTCCCACTTGTCCTCGAAGTCTTTGCGGTCGTTCTTGAACATTTCTTCCAACTTGTCGGCCACCTTCTTGCTGATATGGCTGGAAATCTTCTTTACGTTGCTGTCGCTTTGCAGATAGCTACGGCTCACGTTTAGCGGAATGTCGGGGCTGTCCAGGACACCATGAAGCAACATCAGGTAGTCGGGCACAACACCTTCCACACTGTCGGTTACAAACACTTGGTTGCAATACAGCTGTATCTTGTTGCGGTTGGGGTCGATAGTCTTGCGCACTTTCGGGAAGTAGAGAATGCCTGTCAGGTTGAACGGGTAGTCTACATTAAGATGAATTTGGAACAGAGGGTCTTCAAAGTTCATCGGATACAGCTCGTGGTAGAACTTGGTGTAGTCTTCGTCTGTCAGATTGGCAGGGTTCTTCTTCCATGCGGGCTCTGTGTCGTTAATGATTCGGGGCTGTTTTTTCTCGACGCGCTTGGGCTGTTTCTTCTTTCCACCATTGCCGTCGTCCACTTCGTCGAACTCGGTATCGCTGTCCACCCACACACTTTCATCGCCGAAACGTATGGCTATGGGCATAAAACGGCAGTATTTGCGAAGTAGCTGCAGCACTTGTTGGTCGTCGAGGAATTCCTTGCAGTCGTCAGCAATGTGAAGCACTATATCCGTGCCGCGGTCAGTGTGTTTGGGGTCTTCTTCCATGGTGAACTCCGGATTGCCTTCGCAGCTCCAGTGGATGGCTGGTTCATCCTTGTAGGATTTGGAGAAAATCTCCACTTTATCGGCCACCATGAATGCCGAATAGAAGCCCAGTCCGAAATGGCCTATCAGGTTTTCCTGCACATCTTTGTACTTGTCAAGGAAGTCTGTGGCACCGCTGAAAGCGATTTGGTTGATGTATTTTTCCACCTCTTCGGCGGTCATGCCGATACCATGGTCTTTCACTGTGAGGGTCTTCTTTTTGCTGTCGACCTCTACTTCTACTGTCAAATCACCTGTTTCGCCCTTCAGCTCGCCACGTGAGGCCAGGGCTTTTAGTTTCTGAGTGGCGTCGATGGCGTTCGAAACCAGTTCGCGTAGAAATATCTCGTGATCCGAATAAAGGAATTTCTTGATGACCGGAAAGATGTTCTCGGTCTGTACGTTCAAATTACCTTGCATGTTATATTTCTTTTTTTTTGTTTATCCAAATATTATCCTCCCGAAGAGGGATTGTCTCCACTCCTTGCGCAAATACTGTGCCAAAACCGCCGACTGACAATTTGTCACCAGTGTCGCTGTGCTATGCTTTCGCTGTGCAAGGTGAGAAGAGGGAAAAACAGGCTTTCTATCCCGAGACAAAGCATCCTATTGGAGGAATGACAATGGAGCGTCATTCTGAGGCAAAGCCGAAGAATCTTAAATCGAACGCAAACAAAGATTCTTCGGTCGTTTCTCTCCCTCAGAATGACAATGGGGGTAGAATGACAGAATCGTACGTTATTTCGGTAATTATATTCTTCTTAGCTGGATGGTAAGCACCTAGAGTTGAAACGACCTAGAAAATCTTTGTGCTGATGCGGGGCTTAGCCTATATCTGAATGAATAACGATAATAACTAAATTATTAACAATAATAAAAACACACTCCCCGCCGAATGAGCAAGGGAGTGTTAAAAGGGTTATTGTTATTCTTTAATTATTTTTTTTGTGTTTGTCGTTCCATTTAGGGTTGTATATCTAATAAGATAACTACCGGCGGGAAGTCCTAATAGATCTATTTTATTAGTATGTGTGTATTTCCTTAGGCGTCTTCCAACATTATCCAAGACATATACTTCGTGCAACAGTTCAGAGGTGTTGCAGTAGCTAATCGTAGGATTTGGATAGAATTCCACTTCATCAACTTGAGTTATGGTAACATTGAGATGTTGTGTTGTGTCAGTTGTAGTGGTATCTGTAGTCGTAGTGTCAGTTGTAGTGGTATCGTTAGGATCAGTTATAGTAATGAATACTATAGTATCCATATCGTATACGGAATCTCGAATTGTAATTGAATATCTTCCGATAGGTACTTGATCAACTTGGTAAATTAAGTATATTTCTACACAATTGTTATTTGACCAATAAGACATACCAAAGCAATGAGCAAAATTTTCACCATTTGATACATTATTACATCTAGCGATGTAGCTCTCTCTATGATCAAAAGTACAACCAATAGTTATACCAACACTATGAAAGAAATCCATACCATTTTCTGTTGGAGACTCAGAATCATTTTCAAAATAACCAATATCCCAACTAAAGTGTGGATTGGCTTCGTAGATGGTGTCAGTCTTTGAATTGTTGTTGGCATCAGTAATTGTTATGATGTTAGGCACATCATACTGAGCGAATAAAGAGTACTGGTCGAGGTGTCGACCGTTGAAGGTGATGTCAAACGGTGCTACACCGCTTGTAATTGAGATTTGGACTTTGAAGTAGTCCTTTTTTAAGGCTTTGTTGACGGTAAAGTCAACACCTTGTGCATAGACACCCGCTATCGCGAGCATCATTGCAATCAATAAAACAAGCTTTTTCATAGTGTTTAAGATTTATTGTTTGTTATTATTTTGTTGTTATTTATCTTTTTTATTTTTCCATATTGTAAAGAAATTTACTTGAGAATCAATAGTTTTATCGACTATGGGTTACCCCCGATAGATTGAGGGCAAGCACCCACCCGAGTTTTGACAGGTTTATAGTATATTCATTGCGAAAGGCGTATCAAGGTTCTCTCCTTGGCAAGTTTGGAACACTCATTTCCAACATATTCATCATCATATTCATCGATGAAGTCGCGAAAGAGAATTGTCCCATCTCTTCTCCTGATAATTCGTTCTTTGAGTTTCATTTCTTCGTTCTATAAATGTGGGAATAATTGATAATTTTCCAATTTTTCAGATGCAAAGATACTAAATCTTTTTGAAATGGGGAAATATTTTATTGGTTTTATTAGGAAGGTTCCTGTTTTGGTGGGGTTGGGGAGGCCGCCGTTTCTTTCATTGTAGTGCCCTTATTTATCCTATATTTAGTTTACCTTTTGTTTCGATTTTATTTACCTTTTGTTTAGGTAACATAAATAAAGAAGAAAAAACATAAAAACAAAATAGAAAGCAAATAAAAAATATGTAAAGGAATAACTAGGGTGCTGAAATGGGATTGTGTTTGATTGGGAGGATGGGCGAGATGTCGAAAAGATTGTTTATATAAGTAATTGTTCAAATGTGGTTGACATGTTATAATTCATATTCTTACATACCCTCCCCGCCTTACGGACGCCAGTCCGCAAGGTCTTCCTTAATTCCTTTCTAAAGGGGGCAAATGACGCGTCAAATGCTCAAACAATCAAGCAATCAGACATGTTATACTTTGGTTCTCCCAAATATTTTTCATGGGTCTGTGTGTAAATCAAATATTTTTGTGTAAATTTGCATTGTGAAAAAACATTTGCTATATGAGGTTTCAATCATCCGCCCGTTGGTCATCTTCCTACTGGTAGTGTACCATTCGCTCTGCATTTATACTGGGGGCTGGCCTGTGCCACAAGGGTTGGAGTCTAACGATTTTTACTGGTGGTTGGGCCATCTTATTAGCGGATTCCGTATTGAAACTATTGCTTTGGTAGGTGGTTATGTCTTCTCATACCAATGTAATGAACTGGCTCGTCGAACTGCCTTTTTCCCTTTTGTGTGGAAAAAGTTCAAGAGGCTTATCATTCCGTGCTTCGTCTTCGGGGCAATCTATTATTTTCTTTTCCTCTTCCATGCGTCGAGTTTCAAATGGAATGTCTTCTTTTGGCGTCTTGCCAACGGGGTGTCTCACCTGTGGTTTCTCCCAATGCTTTTCTGGTGTTTTCTCGTAGGGTGGCTCACCGACCGCCTGCTCCACCTCCTTTCGCTACGTAAGCCATCATGGTGCACACCTGTTTCGTGTATTTTGTTGCTGCTTTTTGCTGCACTCTCCCTTCTTCGGGTCACGGGTCTCCGCATGGGACTTTCACGTGCCCCCTATTTCCTTTTCTACTTTTATTTGGGTTACATTCTCAGACACCTTTCCCAGCAGAGACCTCAATTCCATCTTTCCCGGGGTCATATTGCTTTGCTTTGGACACTCTATATCGTTTTCCTTTTGCTTCACCTCCAGGCTACTCACCTTCGCCTTCCCGGGTGCTCGTTCCTTTGCCCCAAATGGCTTCAGGGTTGTAGTCAAATCGCTCTTCGGCTGTTTACTTTGGGCCACACCACATGCGGCATTTTGGCGCTTTATGCCACAGTCCGACATTGGCTTGGTCTCCACCGTACTCCCGATGCCGAGCCCGGGGTGGTGCTCCGTGAGGCGTCACGTCTTTGTTATGGTGTGTATGTTTTTCACATGTTTTTCCTTCAATGGCTTCTCTACTACACGTCTTTCCCCCAATGGTGCAGTGCATCTCTTCTCGGCGTATGGATGTTGCCGTGGGCCTTGTTATTTGTTTCGCTGCTTTTCAGCACGCTGTGCACATCGCTCTTGCTCAAAACATCCTGGGGTCGTTTCCTCATTGGATGATGCTTCTCTACAATCGGGCATAATAAAAGCCCCCATCTTGCGACAGGGGCTTTAATCTAAAACCTAAAACAAATTACTTCTTGGAGTATTTCTTATACTTGCTCATGAACTTATCAACACGTCCGGCGGTATCAACCAGTTTCAACTTACCGGTGAAGAAGGGGTGGGAAGTGTTGGAAATTTCCAACTTCACTACCGGATACTCATTTCCATCGGTATAGGTGACGGTCTCCTTGGTTGCAGCGCAACTCTTGGTGAGGATCATGTTGTCGTTGGACATGTCTTTAAATACAACGAGTCTGTAATTCTCGGGATGGATTCCTTTTTTCATTGTTTTTTGTACTTTTTGCCGTTTTAAGCAGTGGCTCTTAAACGATTGTTATTAATTGTTTTATACTAATTTGTCTGTTTCAATATGGTCGTATTCCACACCATTTTGAGTTTGCAAAGATACACACTTTTTTCGATATGGCGAAATATTTTTCTCCTTTACGGTCTTTTTATATTTTTTTTGCATTTGCCGTCACTGGTTGTCACATGCTTTTCCCAATGTTCATTTCACTGAATCTTCCATCAGCGACGAGGCGAATCCGTCGGCCAGTTGCACCAATGCACAAAGGGGGTATTTATCCTTTGCCGCATTGATATTGCCTTTTGCCTCCGCACTCTGGAAAGGCAGGTCCCAAGCAGTCATATGCCACCTGATGGCAGCTATCTCGGCATCGGTCAGGTCAAGGCCAAGCCGCAGCAGTATGATCACGCTTTTCTCTCCGTGTCCCAACGGGAAATTGCTATAGTCCACATTATATCCGCTATATTCTTCCCACCGACCGAAAGTGTTCTGCCTTTTCTTTGTGGCCTCAACATAGATATCGGCCTTGCAAATGTCATGTAGAAGAGTTGCAATGGCCACGCTATCCTCTGGCAGTTGCTCTTCCAGCGAGGGTGTCAGGCTCAGTGCCGTGGAGCGTAGCCGCATGGCGGCTGTGTATACGTTCAGTGAGTGTTCGGCCAAGCCGCCCTCATAATTGCCGTGGAAATGGGTTGACGCGGGTGCGGTAAAGAAACCAGACCCCTTCAACCAGTCCATCACCTCGTCAATTCCCTGCCGGTCAGTCTTGTCCAGCAAATCAAGTATCTTGTCTTTTGTAGTCATTATGTTGTTGTTTTCTCATTTCAACGATTGGTTTTTCCGGCCAATCAGCGTATATCAAGTATCTTATGCGTTTGAAGCGATAGCCTCCATTCGGGATTGCGTTTCACATATTCTATTGCCGCTTCCACAATGGCTTTGTTCCGTTTCTGGTCGCCAGTGTCACAGGGTTGGATAAAATAGTGTTTCGCCCTTTCAATCCAAGTGGGTTCATGACTTCCGTCAAACACGGTTTTCACTTCATCCACCCGGGACAGCACCACTTTTGCCTTCTCGCCCATATAGGAATCCTTCGGGGAAAGGGTAATCCAGTCCACGTTGTCGGGCAACTGGTGGGTACCGTTGGTCTCTACCGATACATATTTCCCTTTCTTATGAAGGGCGTCGACCAAACTCTCTGTCAATTGCAGTGAAGGCTCTCCTCCGGTTACCACCACCATACGCGCCGGATAGGCACTCACGGCATCCACTATCTCCTCCTCGGTCATCATGCTCCCGTTCTCGTGGTTGGTGTCGCAGAATGGACATTGCAGATTGCATCCACTCAGGCGCACAAACACTGCTGCCGTGCCTGTATAATATCCCTCGCCCTGCAGCGAATAGAATATCTCGTTTACTTTCATCAATCGTCTATTTCGTATGTGGCCAGGTTCCCGGAGCTCTCCTGCACATCTACCCTGTAGCAGTTGGGCACCTGCTGTTGGCACCATCGTGCTATATTTTCCGCTGTGGGGTTCATACCTATCACATCGTTCACTATCTGGTGGTCCAGCTTGTCCACTATTTTGCTTTTTATTTTCGAAAAGTCCACCACCATGCCGTTTTTGTCCAGCTCCTTGGATTTGCAGTATAAGGTGATATTCCAGTTGTGCCCATGCAGATTTGTGCACTTGCTTGGGTAGTCCAATTCAAGGCAATGGGCTCCCGATATTTCAATTTTCTTTGTTACGTAATACATTGCTTTCTACTGTTCGTATATTGTTGGGTCTTTTATGCCGCATTCTTTAAAGGCTTCGCGGCGTTCCGTGCATGTACCGCAGCGTCCACAGTGCCGCTCCCCACCCCGGTAGCACGAATAGGTGTGCCCGTAATCAATGCCCATCTCGGTGCCTTTTCTCACCAAGTCGGCTTTGGTCAAATGGGTATAGGGTGCCTCAATGCGAACACCGATATATGTCCCGGCTTGCATGGCGGCATCCATGGCTGCAATAAAGTCGGGCCTACAGTCGGGGTATATGGCGTGATCCCCGCCATGATTGGCTATCAACACACGTGTCAGCCCCCGGCTTTCGGCCATCCCGCAGGCTATGGAGAACATTATCCCGTTGCGGAAAGGCACTACCGTGCTCTTCATGTTTTCCTCGTCATAGCTGCCATTCGGTATGGTGTCGGCACCGCTTATAAGCGACGAGGTGAAATACTCTTTGAAGAAGGACAGATTCACTATGGCATGTTCTATGCCCAGGTGTTCGCAATGCCATTTGGCACAGGCTATCTCCTGTTGTGCATGGTTGCTCCCATAGTCGAAGGTCACGGCCAACGCTATGTGTTCACGCTTCTCATAGAGCAAAGTGGTTGAGTCCAGCCCGCCGGAATAAATTATTGCCGCGTCCTTCTCTCTGGAATTGTTAAATAAGTTATTGCTAATCATCTTCTTGTTTTGTTTAAGGGGGTTATCAAGTACCTCTGTATTGCGCTGCAAAGATACACAAAAATTACCGATTGTCACAAATCCATTCTTCCTCTATCATACTTCCGTTCGATCCTTCGTCTACGTCTTAAGCCCTGCTTTTCCGCTCCGTGGCTTCGTCAAACTGTTCTGATGGCACAGAATCCTCCGCCCTACTTAGCTTGCATGTCCTGTGTTTTTTTCTCTGTTTCAAAAAAAAAGTGTATCTTTGCATCATATTTGAAATTTAATTCTATGCTAATTAAATCCACTGCTATATGAAGAAATCTTTTCTTGTTTTGCTTTTCGGTGCCATGTGTTGCACCGCTTTTGCCCAAAGCGACCGTCTTCCCGAAACCGACCCCGTCATCCTCAACCGCATCGACCAATGGCAGGATCTCAAGTTCGGATTCATGATGCATTGGGGCATCTATTCCCAATGGGGCGTTGTGGAGTCTTGGAGCATCTGCAACGAGCCCTGGATCGACCGTAAGGGCATGCCCTATGTGGAGTATAAGCAACGATACCAGGAACTCAACAAGACTTTCAACCCTACCCGTTTCCATCCCGACCAGATGGCTGCCGCCGCCAAGAAAGCAGGCATGAAATATATGGTTTTCACCACCAAGCACCACGATGGCTTTTGTATGTTCCGCAGTGCCGAAACCAACTATAGTGTGGCCGGTCCCGAATGCCCCTACAGCCGCAATCCCCAGCCCGACATCACTCTCGACATCGTCAATGCCTTCCGTGCTCAGGGATTGTGGACCGGTCTCTATTTCTCCAAGCCCGACTGGCATCACAAGGACTATTGGGCTCCCGAGTGGGCCACCCCCGACCGCAATGTCAATTACGACATCAACGACCATCCCCAACGCTGGCAGAATTTCAAGACGTTCACCCATAATCAAATCCGTGAACTCACCCACAACTATGGCGATATCGACATCCTATGGCTCGACGGTGGCTGGATTCGTCCCGAATGGAGCCTCAACGATGAAACTCTTCCTTGGCTGGGCTGTTATCAGCGCATCCAGGACATCGACATGAACACACTTGTCTCTATCGCCCGGAGCGATAATCCTGACCTCATTGTTGTGGACCGCAGTGTGGGTGGCCGCTACGAGAATTACCGCACTCCAGAAAAACAGATACCCGACACGCTGCTTCCCTATCCTTGGGAAACCTGCATGACCATGGGCGATAGTTGGTCTTATGTTCCTGGCGACCATTATAAAAGTACCACCCAGTTGGTCCACATGCTCGTTGATGTGGTGTCCAAAGGGGGCAACCTCCTCCTCAATGTGGGCCCCGACTCCGAAGGCAACTTGCCTGCCGAGGCGTTAGAACGTATGGAACAGATTGGCGGTTGGTTGGATTGCAATGGCACGGCCATATACTCTACACGCCCACTTTATCCATATAGTCAAGGCAATGTCCGTTTCACCCAAAGCAAAGATGGCAAGCATCGGTATGCTATCTGCTTGATTGACCAATCCACTTCGCACATTTCTTTCGAAATACCTTTCAAGGTGAAGAAGGTGCGCTGCATCGCCCCTCGCAACAAACGCACTGTCCGCTGCACTCCCACCGACAACGGTACCCTAATCGACATCACCGCTGCAGCTCCCCAGTACTATGCTGTCACTGTCGAATTTTAGCTCCAATCGTTCGTTAAGGTTGCTAATGCCGATTTGAGGTCGACGTTTGTCGCCTCTTAAAGGCTCAGTGGGTCATACTTTTGTGTGACTACACTTTCCTTATCGCGTCAAACGTAATAAAGATAGCTGAAATTCTCTTCTGTCAAATATTGATTTGCTACCTCTTGCAGCTCTTCCGATGTCACTGCAAGTATGTCTCGGTTCATCTCCTCGAGGGTGTCCACATGCTCAAAGTTCAGGCATGCCTTGCCAATGCTTTGCATTTCGTTCAGGCCCGAGTCGTTGTTGATAGCCATCTGTCCTATCAGTTGTGTCTGTGCGGCTTTCAGGTGTTGGGCGGTTAACGGCGTGTTGCGCATGTGTCTCAGTTCGTCCAGTATCAGCTGTGTACTGCGTTCGGCCGCACCGCTGTCCACTCCTGCATAGATATAGAATACCCCCGCATCGGTAAAGGGAACATACTGCGATTCTATAGTGTAGCAGAATCCTTCCTTCTCGCGTATTGCCACATTCAGCCGCGAGTTCATCGCAGGCCCGCCTATTATGTTGTTCAGCAGCGTGAAAGCGGTCTTGTTGTTGTCAAATAGTGATGGCGCCTTGCATCCTGCCAACAAGTGCACTTGGTGCGTGTGCCTGTTCACGGTGTGGTTGAATTGCATCGGGGCTGTATCGATTGTCTTCTTGGGTTGAGCGTCAGTGGTGCAGTCGATACCCTCGTGTTCGAAATACTTCTGACACAAGTGTATCAGCTTTTTGAATTCCACATTCCCCACCACCGATATCACCATCTTTTCGGGCGTATAGTGTCGCCGCATAAAGTCTTTGAGTATAGCGGGTGTGAAATGTTTCACATTCTTCTTGCTGCCCAGAATATTGTGCGCCAATGGGTGTGAGCCGAAGAACCGTTCTTCAAACTCATCGTATATCAGTTCTGACGGACTGTCTTTATACAGGTTGATTTCCTCTATCACCACATCTTTTTCTTTCTCTATCTCGTGTTCCGGGAAGGTGGAGTGGAATATGATATCGGCAAACAACTCCAGACACCGCTCCAAATGTGCGCTCAATGCCGATGCATAGACACAGGTTTCCTCTTTCGAGGTGAAGGCATCCAGCTCGCCCCCCACTCCGTCTATGCGGTTGCGTATGTGGTACGATTTACGGTGTTCGGTCCCTTTGAATATGGAATGTTCTATAAAATGGGCTATGCCCTCTTCGGACCCTTGTTCATTCCGCGAACCTACGTTTATGTATACACCCGCATGGGTCACTATCGAATTGTTCTGTCGGAAAATGATGCGGATACCGTTATTGAGAGTATGATATTGATACACGTCGATGGGGTTGTTTTGTTTTAGTAGTTTTATTATTGTTGGGTTGTAGGTGTGGGCGTTTTTTCTTCCACCATTTGCGCCTTACCGGCTGTGTTTCTACGCGGCAGCAGGCAGAATCCCATAACGCAAAACATTATGCCTGCCAGGGTTTCGAGGGTGTCCTCGCTCACAAACGACACCAGCACAATGCATAGAAATGCAGTGAACAGGGCCGGCAGTCTTCCTTTGCGGCTCAATGCCCGTATAAAGAAGAAACATATCACTCCGAATCCCACTATGCCGAAAGCCAGTAAAAAGTTGAGGTACTGGTTGTGTGTATGCAAGTCTGTGTCTTTCAAGGGCGAGTCTGTTTCCTTCAACCGTTGGTGGCACACGTCCACCACGTCTCCCGTGCCCACTCCCCACAAGGGATGTTCCAGAAACAAATGCCAGGCATTTTGCCACAGTTCTATGCGTTGCAGCAGCGAGAAATTGCTCACACTGCGGAAGCAGCGGTAGTTTTCATATTCGTAGAAGAGCACATAGAACATCTTTCTCGGCCCGTGTTGTAGGTAAACCGGATTGGCTATCCCTTTCTCAATGGCTTGTATGTCCTTGGCCTTGAGTTGTGTCATGCCCAAACTGTCCTTGGTCACCCCCATGGCGCCCAGATAGCGCAGCAGGGCAGGATATACGGTGTAGCCCACCGGTGTAAGGCTGTCTATGCACATGTCGCTCTTTTTTTGCCATTCCTGCCTCATCTCTTTTTCGCACACATAGTAGTGCACATAGTTGCCGTTCTCTATCAAGCCGTCGTGGCAGTGAACGTAGGGGTTTCCATTTACGGTGCATTCCTTCAGCGGTTCAGTGGAGAGGGATTGCAGGTGAAAGTAGTCGTGACGGTAGCACAACCCCAGTATGCCCGTACCAATCACTACAGCCGCAACGGCAAGGCTCAGCACCCATCGGGCGGCAGCGGTCAGCTTTTTGCCGTAAAACAACAGCATCGCCACCGCTATCACTGGCAGGATGATAAAGGCGGTGTAGGCATGCAACATCATCAAGAACAGGCATAGCCACAGCATCAGCAATATGTTCAGGCAATAAATCCATGGGCGGCGGTACTTGATGCAGGCGTATACCAACAGCACCATGGTGAAACATACGTTCAACCCGAAACGTATATGCGAGATGTAGGGCACTATATCTCGATAGGGCAGGTCGGGCAGTGTGAGGTATCGCACCAGTCCTATTATCGACACCACCAGCACGGTGCCGACATAAGATATGCCTATCATGCGTCGGTTACGCAGCGTGGGAGCCGGCGTGGTCAGCACCACCAGCGGTATGGCCAGCAACGGCAGCTTTTTTTGCATGTCAAACAGCCCGTAGCTCATATTTTCGGTGCCGATTAGCCATACTATATGTACCGCTGCCAACACCAAAAAGGCATGCAGCAGGTGGTTGTGCCTGAAATCGGAAAACTTCTCCTTCCAGTTCCATTCCGCCACCCAGTTGGCCACCAGCAGCACCCAAAACAGGTTCGTGGCAAACACCGAAGTGGTCATGCCAATTGCCAGCAGGCAAAGCAGCAGGATATACAGCTGTCTATGTATTGTTTTGCGGATGGCTGTAGGCTTTTTTGTTGTCATTGCTATGGGTCATTGTGTTGCCGTGCTTGCAGAGGTCCTGCCGTGGCAACATCAATGGTTATTTGTTCAGTATGCGGTTGTATTCTGTAGGGTTGGTAAGTATTTCCACGGCTTTTTTCACGTCGGGGTCGTCGGCCAGTGCGCCCTCTATGCATCCTTTGCGGTAATAGTAGTGCAGCAGTATGGCGTCTTTCAGCAGTTGGCTTATCTCTGTGCGGTTGCGCATCAGGTCTTCTTTCTTCGCATCCTTGTAGGTCTTCTCCAATTGGTCTATCTGCTGTTTCAGATTATCCATATAGTTCTCCTCTTCCGCCACCTTGCGCAGGTCGTTGATTATGTTCTCGGTATAGGTGGTGTAGTCGTAGGTCTTGTCCGAGAGGTAGTTGACAAAGTCGTTGTATATCTCGTCGGTAATTTCAAACTGCCCTGCAGGTGCTATTGTGGGGTGTTCTTTATGGTATTTTTTTGCGTAGTTGAAGAAGTGGAACCGGTTGTAAAGTGCTATTGAGAGCAGCGAGCTGGTCTCGTGTTCCACCTCCACGTCGGGCTCTATCCCGAAGCCGTCATAGACTGTGCGTCCGTTGCGGGTCTTGAACGCTGTTTTGAGCGAGTCGGGCACCTTCACGGCACGTCCGTTCTCGTCGCGGTGCTTGTAGTCTATAGCCTGTATGCAACGTCCGCTGGGAATGAAGTATTTCGACACAGTGACTTTCATCTGGCTGTTGTAGGGCATTGGCAGTATGTTCTGCACCAGTCCCTTGCCATAGGAACGTCCCCCGATAATGACGGCACGGTCCAGGTCTTGCAGACTTCCGCTCACAATCTCGCTGGCCGAAGCACTCGATCCATTTATCAGTACCGCCACAGGTATTTCCAAATCCTCGGCGGCCATGCGGGTGCGCGATTTCAGGTTTTTGGAGGCTATTTTGCCTTTGGTCTCTACTACCAACTCATTGGGCTTCACCCAAATGTTCACAATGTCCACGGCTTCGCCCATCAGTCCGCCTCCGTTGCCTCGCAGGTCGAGTATCACACCCTTCATTCCGGGGTTGTCGCGTTTCAGGGCACGGAAAGCGTCGCGCACATGTTTGGCGGCGTCCTGTGTAAATTCGTCAAGACGTATATATCCTATTGTTCCGTTTGCCACCATGCCGCTATACGACACATTGGGCAGTTTTATTTCGCCACGGGTCAGCGTTACGTCAAATTCCTTGCCGTCGCGTTCCAGTTTTAGGGTGAGCGGTGTGCCGGCTTGTCCACGCATGGCCGCACTCACCGCCTGGGTGTTTTTCCCCTCGGTGCTCTCACCGTTCACGGCCAGTATGCGGTCGCCTATGCGGATGCCCGCTTTGTCGGCAGGCAGTCCCTCGTAGGGCTCGGCAATGTATATCTTGTCGCCCTCCTGGTGTATCAGCGACCCGATACCGCCATATTGCCCCATCACCTGCAGTCGCACATCCTCCATATCGCTCTCTGCATAGTAGTTGGTGTAGGGGTCCATCGATGCCAGCATGGCGTCGATGGCCACTTTCATGGTCTTGCCTGGGTCTACATCGTCCACATAGTTGGTATGCAGATTTTTGTATATGTTGGCAAAAATCTCCAGGTTCTTCGAAATCTCAAATCCTTTGTCCTCCTGGGCCGCTGCTGTGAGGCCGGCAGCCAGAAGCAATGTCAGTGCGATGAGTCGTTGTTTTATCTGTTTCATACTTCTTTCTTCTTTCAGTCGATGAGCTTATGTTGTTTTTTTATTATCGTTACTAATGTTACATGTGGGCTTCTTGGAACTCCTTCACTTGCAGGTCGAGCGGCGACACGAACCACACGATGTCGCCATGCTGGAACACAGTGTCGGCACTGGGGTTAATCATGTAGTCCTTGCCACGCTCTATGGCTATTACCAGTGAATGATAGTCGCTCATAAAGCGCGACGACTTGATGTCTTTTCCAATCAGGGGGTTGTGCACTCCCACTTCAAGCCTGTAGGTGTTTATTTCGTTGTCCGAATGGTCGTGTATCAGCATGTCCGGCTCCACCTCCACGACGCTGCGCACCCGTGCCAGCTGGTCCTCGTTGCCCAGTATGGTGATGCGGTCGGTAGGCATGATGAGCATCTCTTTGTCGGGCAGGTCGTACACTTGTCCGGCACGCTCTATGCTCACCACGTTCACCCCGTAGTCCTGCCGCAAGTTCGAATCCATCAATGTCACTCCGGCCAGCGGCGAATAGGCAGTCACTGTCATTCGCTCCATCAGGAAGTTCTTCTCCAGCGACTCGGGTATCTTGAACGAATGCTGCGCCTGCCGCTGGTTGAAATTCGACACAAAGTGCTCCTCTATACGGTTGTAGAACTCGGTGGCCCGCTTCGACAGCAACACCACCATCACCACCACCAAGGCTATCACAAACAGCAGACCCACCGCCAAGTGTACATATTTCGACACCACCCAGCCAACAATAAACAGGGTGATGAAATAACGCAACGCCAGCATCGGTATCACGGCCACCTGACTGTGGTTGTAGGTGTTCAGCATCTTGCGTATGCGGTCGCGGCTCACGTTTTTCACCGCCAGCGCCCACAGGAACGGCGCCATGATGAGCAGCGTGATGGTCATGCCCAGTATGTCGCCCCAAATGTGGGGTATCTCCCACGAGGCAAACAGGTTGTTGATAAACGGTTTCAACACCCCGAAACTCAGGAATGCCAGCGCCATCAGTATGATGCTGTAGAACAGGATGGAGGTGAGCTGCTTGCGCACAAAGGTGCTCAGTTTCTTTTCGTGCGTGGTAACGCGCCCCGAACTGCTGTACCGCTCCATGGCGGTTTTCAGTTTGTTGGGCAGGCGAGGATATACAAATTCGTATGTCGGCAACCCCGCCTTGATCATGTATGGGGTGACAAACGTGGTGATTATCGACACCGACACAATGATGGGATACAGGTTGGGATTGATAACGTTGAAGCTGAGTCCCAGCCCGGCAATGATAAAGCTGAACTCGCCAATCTGGCAGAAGCAGAAACCGCTCTGCATGGCCGTCTTCAGCGGCTTGCCGCTCAGGGTAACACCCAGGGTGGCCGCGCTCGATTTCACTATGATGACTGTGGCGGCAATAATCAGGATGGGCACTATGTATTTCACCAGCACCTCGGGGTTCACCAACATGCCCACCGACACAAAAAATACCGCCCCGAACAGGTTCTTGATGGGGGTGATGATGCGGTGTATCACATCGGCCTCGATGGTCTCGGAAAGGATTGACCCCATCACAAAAGCTCCCAATGCCGTGCTGAATCCTGCAAAGTCGGCCAGCACCACCATCCCGAAGCACAACCCCACGGCCACAATGCACAGCGTCTCTTCCGACATCCATCGTCGCATCCACCGCAGGAATGTGGGAATAAGGAATATGCCGAACGTGAACCACACCACCAGGAAAAACACCAGCTTCACCAAACTCAGCACCAGCTGGCCACCGTTGAAACTCTTGCTCACGCTGAGGGTGGAAAGCAACACCAGCAGCAACACCGCCACGAGGTCTTCCACCACCAGCACGGCCGTCACCGTGTTGGTGAACTTCTGCTGTTTCAGCTTCAAATCGTCAAACGATTTGATGATAATTGTTGTGGACGAGATGGAAAGCATGCAGCCCAGGAAGATGCTGTCCATGTTTCCCATGCCCAGCAGATGTCCCACCGTGTTGCCTGCCACAAACATGATGGCCAGCTCGGTCAACGCCGTAATGGCTCCCGTCGACCCTACCTTTTTCAGTTTTTTGATGCTGAATTCCAGTCCCAGGGCAAACATGAGGAACACAATACCGATGTCGCTCCACACGTGTACGTTGCTGTCGTCGGTAATGGCCGGAAACCACGGGAAATAGGGTCCAATGAAGAAACCCGCCACAATGTAGCCCAACACAAGCGGCTGTTTCAGCCACTTGAATATAATGGTAATTACGCCCGCAGTCACCAATATGATGGCCAAATCGAGGAAGATAGGAGGCAACGATGACATATTCTGTTCAATAATATTTTCCTATAACGAACCATCTCCATTATTATTGCCCCCGACCGCTTTTGTTGACAATTTTTTTTTCGCACCTCCGCTCCCCGCCGTTCCTCCGCTCCGCCCGTCCCCAGTCCCCGCTGTTTGTTTTGTACCGTTTTTTCGCCGCTTCGCTATCTCTTCACCCCTTCAAAAGCTTTTTTTTAGCTTTTCTTCACCTGTGTGGTGAAGATGGGAATGGGATGAAGTGGTCTGGTGGTTGGGGCAAAGCGGACTTGAAGCTGAGAGGCAAGGGCGGGCCGACGGGCGGAAAATGAGACTTTTTCGTATTGGATACAATAATTTAATGGAATTTGCGTTAAGATAATTTAGAAATATAATGTAGAGAGTAACAAAATACAGATTATCATGAGTTTAATAAAGTCTATTTCTGGTATTAGAGGAACCATTGGCGGCAAGCCCGGCGATGGTCTCAGTCCTATCGATGTAGTGAAATTCACTACGGCATTTGCCACATTCCTGAAAAACCGCACTGGCAAACGTCTCACCCTGGTGGTGGGCCGGGATGCCCGCATGTCGGGCGACATGGTGGACCGCCTTGTGGTGGGCACACTGCTGGGTATGGGTGTGGATGTGATAGAGACGGGCCTCTCCACAACTCCCACTACCGAGATGGCTGTGATAAATAAGCATGCCGACGGCGGCATCATTATCACTGCATCGCACAATCCCAAACACTGGAATGCCTTGAAGTTGCTTAACGAGCGGGGCGAGTTTATCGATGCCGCGGAGGGTGCAGAAGTGTTGCGCCTGGCCGAGAGCGACGAACTGAAATATGCAGATGTTGACGATTTGGGTACTTTGCGGGAGGATTATACTACGATAGACCAGCATATAGAGAAGGTGCTGAAGTTGAAGCTGGTGGATCGCGAGGAGATTCGCCATGCGGGTTTCCGCGTGGCGGTGGATGCGGTGAACTCGACTGGCGGTTTGGCTATTCCGCGGTTGCTGCGTGCCTTGGGTGTGCAGGATGTGGTGGAGTTGAACTGCAACCCCACGGGCAACTTTGCGCATAATCCCGAGCCGATTCCTGAGAATTTGACTGATATTTCCCGTGTGGTGCGCGAAAACAAGTGTGATTTGGGCATTGTGGTCGATCCCGATGTGGACCGTCTGGCCCTAGTGTGCGAGAATGGCGAGATGTTCGGCGAAGAGTATACGCTGGTAAGCGTGGCCGACTATGTGTTGCAGAACACTCCCGGCAACACGGTGTCGAACCTTTCGTCGTCGCGTGCTTTGCGCGATGTGACGCACAGGTATGCGGGTTGCGAATATAATGCCGCTGCGGTGGGTGAAGTGAATGTGACCACATTGATGCGCCAGACGGGTGCCGTGATAGGCGGCGAGGGCAACGGAGGTGTGATTTATCCGGAGCTGCACTACGGGCGCGACGCGCTGGTGGGCGTGGCATTGTTCCTCACATTGCTGGCCAAGAAGGGGCTGGAGATGAGCGAGCTGCGCAAGACTTATCCCGAATATGTGATTTCGAAAAACCGCATTGAATTGAACGAAGGCATGGATGTGGACGGACTGCTGAAGCGTTTGGCCGAAAAATACAGTGCCGACCCGACTTGCAAGGTGACCACTATCGACGGGGTGAAGATTGATTTTGAAGACGGCTGGGTGCATCTGCGCAAAAGCAATACCGAGCCTATCATCCGTATCTATAGTGAAGCCAACACCGAGGTGAGGGCCAGCGAGCTGGCTTTGCAGGTGAAGCTTGAAGTGTGATACGGTTTTGGATTTGAAAGTCGGGAATTGGCTGCCTACGGTGGTTGATTCCCGACTTTTCTATTCCGAGAGGGTAAGATGGCTTGTCAGTTGGTTTGATGCCGCTGCCATTGGTGGAGCGGGCGACGTGGTGTGCTGGCGAGGTGACGTGGTGGCTGCAAATGGAGGAGGTTTTGGGGCTAGAGTTGTTGTAGTGGTGGAGGGATGAAGATGAAAGAAGTGGTTTTTTGTGGACGGCTGTCGGGATGCTTGAAGGAAGACTGCCTGTGCAGGCCGGTGTTGCGGAGCGGAATGGGAGGAGGAAAAGGGGGGCGGAGTAAAAAAGTTGTGGCTTTTTCCTGTCAGAATCGAAAAATCTTATTATCTTTGCAGTCCAAATAAATCCAAATATAAAGTATTAATACATCTGATATGAAAGGAAATTTTGTTTACCACAATCCCACGAAGTTGTACTTCGGAGAGGATGCAATGAATCATTTAAGTAATGAATTGAAGAACTACGGGCCAACGGTGATGCTGAGCTATGGCGGCGGTTCGATAAAACGGAACGGTATTTACGATGCTGTCATCGCTGCGTTGAAAGCGGCGGGCAAGACCATTGTGGAGGATGCCGGTGTGATGCCCAATCCCACCTACGAGAAGGTGCTGGAGGGTTGCAGGCTGGTGAGGGACCATAAGGTGGACTTGATACTGGCAGTGGGAGGCGGTTCGACTATCGACTATGCCAAGGGTGTGAGTGCGAGTGCCTATTGCGAAGAGGATGCCTGGGAGAAATACTGGGTGAATCAGGGTTGGCCGACGTGCCGTACAGTGCCTGTTGGGGCGGTGCTCACCATGGTGGGTACGGGCAGCGAGATGAATGGTGGCAGTGTTATCACCAATCGCAAGGCGGGATTCAAGTTGGGCAAAGTGTTCGGGCCAGAACTCTATCCCAAGTTCACAATCCTTAACCCACGGTTCACGATGACTGTGCCCCAATATCAAATGGTGGCCGGTTTCTTCGACATAATGAGCCATTTGATGGAGCAGTATTTTGCAGGCACCGCCGACTGTACGACAGACTATATCAATGAAGGACTGATGCGCTCGTTGATTCATTCCACGCGCATAGCGGCAAAGAATCCTCAGGACTATGAGGCGAGAGCCAACATTATGTGGACTGCCACATGGGCGCTGAACACCCTGCTGAAGTGCGGCAAGGGTGGCGACTGGGAGGTGCATCAGATAGGCCATGCCATAGGGTTGGTGACCGACGCCACTCACGGGATGACGTTGGCCAGTGTGTCACTCCCATACTACAGGCATGTGATGCACGACGGATTGCACCAGTTTGTCCGTTTTGCAAAGAATGTGTGGGGTGTACGTCCGGAGGGTAAAACCGACGAGCAGGTGGCAACCGAGGGTCTTGAATGCCTTGAAGGATGGATGAAGGATATAGGGGTGGTGATGCATTCAGGCGAGCTGGGCGTTACGGAGGAGAATTTGGAGGCCGTGGCCAATGCAGTGCTGATACTCCCTGTGGGTTACCGCACATTGACACGGGATGAGGTGATTGATATTTTGCGCCAAAGTATGTAGTGATTGTGCAACGGGCAGCTAGAATGCTGCCCGTTGACTCAATTTAGTTGTTTTTATATTTTTATTTAGCTGCGCTGTGGGGTGCGGTTGCTTGGGTTGTTGGTGGGGGCGATGTGTATGGATGGAGTGGGGGAAAGCAAGGCGGGTTACGTTTTTTTTGGGGGGGGCGTATCGGTTGGGCAACAGGTTCGGGGTGTTGCGGTAATAATTGCAAAAAAAAGTTTTTTTTGTTTGGAGAATCAAAAGAAAAATGTATATTTGCATTTGAAATCAATGTGCGATTGGCGAGTGTGTGGCGATGTATTATATTGAAGACCAAGAGGAAA
>Ga0247611_10000859_pt1 | contig 58404 bp, 54 predicted proteins | sample 177DNAGHGhighgp2_FD_192422 | JGI IMG/M metagenome (GOLD analysis project Ga0247611, IMG submission 192422) | Sheep rumen microbial communities from Palmerston North, Manawatu-Wanganui, New Zealand - 1770 DNA GHGhigh gp2 | ecosystem: Host-associated > Mammals > Digestive system > Stomach > Rumen... | reverse complement strand
TGTTCGAGCCGCCCAACGATACGGAATAGTTCGCTGGTTCATCCTCATACGAGGCAGCTGCCTGCTGTGGCAGCAGCCATGCGAAGAGCGTCAGCAGCAGGAGCCACGGGCGTCCTCGCAGAATGTTTTTTGTTTGTTTCATGATTAATATTATTTAATGTTTTATGTTTTTAGTGATTGAAAAGAGTCTTATTGTCCTCATTTGGTTATTATTCATTAATAATGAAGTAGATTTAAATGCAAAAATAAAGATTTCTTTTTAAAAAGCATCATCAAAAAGAGCCAATCCATCACTTTTTGCATATTTTGCAACGAATTTTGTATATTTTGCAAGTCGTCTTTATCAAATGTATCATTTATTGGCGTTTGTCACTATGACACCACTGAAGTAGAAAGATATTCTTTATAACCTAAGCATTCTGATGTGGTAAAGGTCTTTTATCCTGACGATGTTCTTTCGGCTTAATTCTCAGGATCTTGTTCCTGCCAAAGTAAAATATCAGGCATGGGGTTACAAACCCAATGATACTACCCATGCAGACATCTGACAAGAAGTGTTGCGAGAGGTAGACACGTGAGTAGGCACCCAATGCGGCAAGTGACAAGAGCAATAACAGCGAGATATCAAACAGGATACAAGACTTATGGGTGTTTTGCACTTTGCTGAACTGATGGCGGTATGCCAGATAAATGGCAAGACAAGTACAGAAGACGAAGAAAGTGGAGGCATGCCCTGACGGGAATGAATTGCTGTTATGCAGGTTGATACCCTCCACCACGGGCAAGACCATATTCGGGCAGTTCTCGAACGCACTGTGAGGGCGTGGCATGCTGATCAAGAGTTTCAGTAACTGTAACACCGCACCTCCAGACAGTTCACATAGCGCATAGAACAGCGTTAACTTCACTTGCTTCCAAAGAAGGGGGAGTAGTGCCAGGACATATAATGGTCCTTCCGCCAGCATGGAGTAATAGGTGAAGAAGATGTCTTGAAGTCTTGTATGGTATGAGTTCAACAGCAGGTGAAGTTCCAGTTTCGGATACGCATACAACATTCCTAACGTGACCGTCAGCAATATAAAATAGGCTATGCCATATACCAAAAGACTTTTCTTCATTACCAATGCATTAGATTAAACTCATAAAAGATTTAAGGTTGCAAAGGTAAACAAAAACCTGCTAATAACCAAACCTTAACAGCGAACTTCCTCAGATTTTGCATATTTTGAAACGATTTTTGCATATTTTGAAAGAAAAAGGGCAGTCCGTCATGGTTCGGACTGCCCCAAGAACTATATCAGTTCATTTTCTTTCCGCAGAAATACACATCACGCGGCTTGTTGTGGCTGAAGCCTGTGTGCTCTGCCGTCAGCAGGTCGTTGTCGAATACCAGGAAGTCCGCGTCCTTGCCGACAGAGATGGAGCCCTTGGATGCCTCGATGCCAAGTTGTTTGGCACCGTTGTTGGTATATCCTAAGATCATCTCCTCGATGCTCATTTTCTCACAGGGAGAAGGGTACTCCGCAGCAACTCTGGTCATCTCGGGGGCTTTGGTCTTTTCATTGATGAATCGCGTCATGCCAATCTCCATGCCGAGGAATGGGTTCCAGGTAATGAAATCACCATAGACGATATTATCGCTTGACCAAGTCACGTTAGCACCAGTCTTCCACATCGTCTTGCTGCGGTACATCTTGTTCGCACGCTCCTCACCCAGCAGGCTGCGCCATATCTCGTACGGATTACCACCCGTGCATCCAGAGTGCCACCATGGTGAATAGTTGGCAGTGACGCCCAACTTGGCGAAGCGGTCCATATCTGCGTCATCCTGAATCTCCAGATGCGCACAGGTCACTCTTACATGGAAGTCATTGCCAAGTTCCTTTCTTGCCAGTTCCACACCGTCGAGTACGGTACGGGATGCTTTTTCGCCAACGGTATGGGCATGGAAGTCGAGTCCTGCCTCGTTGAGCAGTCTCATCACCTCTGCGACCTCTTCCTTACTGAAGGTAGTAGCACCTGTCTTGTGGGTATCTACGTATGGTGTCACCTGCGCTGCCGTCTCGATCCTCAGGGTTCCATCCATGAATACCTTAAAGGTATGGACATTCAGGTGAGCGGTGTTGAACTTATGGTTGAAGCGCTTCACCTCCTCCACCACATCTTTCATCTTCCTGGGGTTGGTGAGTGCAATGCTTCCGTCGATATAAACAGGCAGTTTTCCTTGTTTGTCCAACTCATATAAGCGCTCATAGATGCGCTCGTGAAGGGCATCGCCCTCAGGGAAACCTGCGTCGAAGACAGCGGCCACACCGGTTGTTACAGAAAAGTCTATCCAACGCTGTAGTTCCGCATCAATCTGCTCGTCAGTTACCTCTAAGTCATCGAAGAGCATGTGCCATGCTGAGGATTCAAAGGCATTACCTGTCACATGTCCGTCTTTACGCACATAATAACTGAGTTCTGGCACGCGATCGGGTGTCTCGTCGGTAATATTATGTCTGTCAAGTATTCTGGAGTTCACCCAGACACTATGTCCCTCACCTTCCAGTATCAAGAGTTCGGCATCTGGGCAGATGGCATCGAGGTCTTCCTTGACGATGTCATCTCCTTTCAGGTATTTACGCTCCAGAATAAATCGGTAGCGTTTCAGACCGGGATTGCTCTTGATTTGTGCCGCCATAAAGTCTAAGGCTTCCTGTTTGCTGGAGCATACGATGTACTCCCCGGGATCCATATATGCGAATCCGATACTTGTCGTCACATGCACATGGCTGTCGATAATACCTGGCATGACAAACTTACCACCGAGGTCAGTGACTTCTCCCTCATACGCTGAGAGACCAGCCTCGTCACCTACATAGATAAACTTACCGTCCTTCACAGCAAGGGCTGTCGCCTGTGGATGGTCCTTGTCAGATGTGAAGATTTTCGCATTTTTGATTATCTTGTCTACTTTCATATTCTTCTTTTAGGATTGATTCATACTATGACTATCGGTTTGCCTTATAGGCAGCAACGCGTTTCGCTACATTGTCTTTGATATTGTTATAGAAGAAAGTATAGTCTTCACCGTGACGGCCGTCGGGTCCGAAGAATTCGGCAGCGACCTGGGCGGCATCCTCTGGCATCGGGGCGGCTGGAGCGTGGGTCACCACCGTGCCACGGGCAAGACACACCTGTGCGTCAGCACCGATATTCTCTATCTCAGGCTCGCCAGTCTTCTCGTTTACCACGAGTGAACCGAGGTTCTCACTGGCTGGGGCGTATGTCTCGTCGCGCTTCCAGTTCAACGGGTTGATGCTGATAGCATTGGGCAGCAGCACCACGGTCGAGGCATTCACTTCAACATTCTTGGGACCCTCGGTGTTCCAACTGACAATAACGCCTGTGTCACTCTCGCCAGTGGCGAACTTCAGATACGGACAGGTCTCAAGGTCTTCTTTCGTTACAGAGTAGCCTATGATATAGGCAGCCACCATGCGTTTTAGGTACTCAGGATGCTCCTTGAAATATGTCATCAATAGCACCTTGACCAATGAGGAGCCCTGGCTGTGCCCCGCGATGATGAACGGACGCCCCTCGTTGTAGTGCTCGAAGTAGTAGTCGAGGGCATTAGTGATGTCATCAATAGGCGTGCCGATAAGCGCAGCCTCGAAGTTGCCGTCCCTCTTATAGATGTTTCCCGCAAACTTTAAGCCTGACTGGCGGTAGTATGGCGCGAACACATTGGTGGATTCTGCGTATGTGGTGGCATGTCCTAAATACTCAACTTCCATACCTTGAATCATCTCTTGGTTGTCGAGTGTACCGTAGTCGGGGGCACCCTCTTCAAAACTTCCCATAATATACTCAGTAGCAAAGATGTAGAATGTGTCTACGTCTTTGGTGATTTCGGGGAATTTACACCAGTTAGTCTTCTGGGAGTAATCGATAATACTGTTCTTCATTTCTGTTATTTTTTTAAAGTTAAACATGTTTTTATAGTTTTGTTCAGAATATAAAATACTTTGTCAGCGGATAAGTTTTTTCCCAATCAACGATTCCATAATCTCCTTCAACACTCTGATGGATATTGAATTCATCGAATACCATGACAGGCTTCGTGTCGGCATTATACAGATCCCATTGTATTGCCTTCCCAGTGGGAGACTCTTCCGCAGTCAATGAAGGATCACCTTTTTTGGCGAAATTCACCCACATGCGCTGTACTGTGTGATTGAAAGTGTCATTATAAGGTCTTCCGGAGAAGAAAGTGTCCTGAGGATTATTGAATACTGCAGGGAGTTCTGCGGCATGTCCCGAAAGGAAATACGGAATAGAGGTCTCAACCCTGAAAAAGTAATGGTAAGTCCTGCCGCCTGCAGCAGTATGGTTTTCTGACATACGGAATACAGGAGCGATGAAAAACACTTGGTCTCCGAACTTGAAAATCTTATGGAACCGATTTCCTAATGTGTTGCTCATGAATACTTTCGCCATCTCCACATCTTCAGGCGGCATCGTCGAGAAACGATAGTTGTAACGCGCGGTGAAGTATTCGGTGAATCCTTCGGGTGTCATAAAATAGGCAAACTGTCCCATTTCGTCCTTGTTGCAGCCCTCAAGGATGTCGATCTCTTTGGCTTCTCCTTTGAGATAGGCATCGTATGGGTCCAGCGGAAGGATATGTCCATCCCGTTCAGGCCAGTCTCGGAGTGCCAGGATCGTCCCTGCTGTAGTGGCGATTTTATCTGCCGGGCAGGCACAGAGTTCAGCGACCGTTTTGCAGTTAAGTGTTTCCAACAGTTCATTGGCGGCTGCGATAGCCTCTTCAGTAGAACTTGTAAAAACAGGTGTTCCGCTCTGTGCGATGACACGTCGGATATAACCCCTTGTCTCTGGTATGAGCGGAAGTAGCGAGACACTGGCTCCTCCTGCGGATTCTCCGAAGATGGTTACATTTTCTGGATCTCCACCAAAAGCGGCAATATTCTCATGTACCCACCTCAGTGCCATTAACTGATCAAGGATTCCGAGATTCTGGGCATCCGGGTAATCCTTGCCGTCAGGCAGATGTGACAGGTGGAGAAATCCCAATCCTCCCAGACGGTAAGCAATGGTTACCAGAATGACATCTCCATTATCTCTCACGAAATTGAAGCCATCATATAAGGGATTGACCGTACTCCCCTGTGTGAACCCTCCTCCGTGGATCCATACCATCACAGGTTTCTTCTCAGTGGTGTCTGACGTATTCTTCCAAATATTCAGATACAGGCAGTCTTCTCCGAGTACGGCAAGCGCCCCCCTGTCATCAGGAGTCTCCGCCTGGAGGGCTCCCTTGCCAAAATGATATGCCTCGTAGATACCCTCATCCTTTCCGAAGGGAACAGGCTTTTTGAATCTGTTCTTGCCGACGGGTTGTTCTCCGACAAAGGGGATACCCTTGAAGGCGATGATGCCATCAGTCTTCTTGCCGACGAAGGTACCGTTGACGCACTTGACCGCCAGTGACCGGTCGTAATGACTGTCGGTAATCCGCTTGTTCTCGCCGTACCGCGCCTGCATCATCTTTTTATAGTCATCTATCTCACTCATAGTCTTATGGTCTCTTAGTTATTAATCGACTCTATGGCTATCGGTTTGCCTTATAGGCTGCGATACGCTTCGCCACGTTGTCCTTGACGTTGTTGAAATAGATGGAGTAGTCGTCCTGGTGGTAATTCTGCGGTCCTGCGTAATCCTGCATCTCATTGGGTATGGCATCGGCGTTCGTCACGACGGTGCCACGGGCAAGATTCACCTGCGCGTCAGCACCGATATCGCGAATCTCGGTCGCTCCAGTCTGCAAGTCCATCACAAGCGAACCGAGGTTCTCGCTGGCTGGCGCGTATGTCTCGTCGAGTTTCCAGTTCAACGGGTTGATGCTGATGGCACCCGGCATCATCACAAGGGTCTGGGCATTCACCTCCACGTTCTTGGGACCCTCGGTGTTCCAACTGATGATGACACCCGTGTCAGTCTCGCCAGTCGCGAACTTCATGTGCGGGTTAGCCTCAAGGTCCTCCTTTGTGATGCAGAAGCCTATGGCGTATGCTGCCACCATGCGCTCGTAGTATTCGGGATGTTTCTTGAAGTATTCTATCAGTACGAGACGGAGGATGGCAGAGCCTTGACTGTGTCCTGCGATGATGAACGGACGTCCCTCGTTGTAATGCTCGAAATAGTAGTCAAGGGCGGCGGTGATGTCCTCGTAGGGCATACCGCAAAACACCGTGCGTACATCTCCCGTCTTCATCCAGGTTTCACCAGCGTACTTCATGCCGACCTGACGGTAATAGGGGACAAACACGTTCGTGGAATCCTCGAATGCCTTTGTCTTAATAGCATACTCGACCTCTATGCCAGCCAGCATCTCAGCATTGTCGAGTGTCGCATAGTTGGGGTCACCTTCGCCAATCCCAAAGTACACTGTCGAGTAGATGTAGAACGTGTCAATGTCCTTCGTGATTTCTGGAACTTTGTACCAGTTCGCCTTCTGGGAATAATCGATCATCGTATTCTTCATTTCTGTTGTTTTTAAAGTTAAACATGTAGCATGATGATTCCCTTATGCCTTGAACACCTCTTCACCGTCCACGATGGTGGCAACGATGTTAGCCTTGCCTACCTTCTCGATGTCGTCGTGCAGGAAGTCGCAGTCGAACACCGTCATGTTGGCGAGTTTACCAAACTCGATAGAGCCCATACGGTGCTCCTGGTGGAACAGCCGTGCCACGTTGATGGTCATGGCGCGGAGCGACTGCTCTCGGTTAATGGCTTCATCCATATTGCGTGCGGATAGTGCTCCACCATAGAGTTCCTTTGGAACGTTGCGTTTCTCTGCCGTGTAAATGCTGAGTTTGATATCCATCATCGGTGAGACAGGATAGTCGGAGTGGAACACCACGTTGGCACCAGCATCATAGAAAGACTTGATGGGGTAAGCCTTATCAGCCAATTCCTGTCCTACAAATCCTACCTCCTGCTCATACATGCCAGGTACTTTAGGTGTCCAGAGTGGTGCTACAGCAGGAACGGAGCCTGTTGCTGCCATACGTTTCACATCCTCGTCAGTAACGAAGTGCAGGTGTGCTAACACGTTGCGCTGGTCAAGATTGCCAGTAATCTTCTCTGCGTCCTCAATGCAACCCAGCATATAGTGCGTAGCACCGCCACCTTCAGAATGGACGTGCACAGACATGCCCTCCTTATTCGCCTCGACAATCAGCTGCACCATCTTGTCGTGGTCGTTAAAGCGTTCTGCACCGTGATAGCCAGGCTGATCCAGATAGTCCTGGTTCTGCCATCCGGTATGTGCCTCGGTCACACCGTCCAGGAATGCCTTGGGTCCGATAATATTGAAATACTCACCGCCCAGCTCAGCACGCTGAGCCGCGATGCGGGCTATCTCTGCCTTCGGGTCGGCTATATTGTCGGTAACGTACATCCAGGCGAAGGTGCGCAGCTTCAGCTTGTCCTCATTCTGCAATTCTTGATATGCCTGAGGAGCATCGCGGTGAACAATCTCCGCACCGGCATCACCTACGGCAGTATAGCCAGACTTGAAGGCAATGTCCTGCCATGCGAGCAGATATTCCTTAATGTCCTCCACAGAAGAAGGCAGCTTGGGTGTTATCTCAAACACAGGTCCCTCGCAAATGTATCCGTCAGGTTCACCGTCCTTGTCCACGTGTACCAGGTCATAGCCCCATTTCTTGGCATACTCTGCGTCAACGCCAGCCCATTCCATTGCCTTGGTATTGAGCAGCATGGAGTGTCCACCACCCGTCTGCATGATCAGTGGCTTATCAGAACAAATCTCATCCAGGTACGCCTTGGTGACGTATTCCTCATTCTCCACCCATCCGGCAGCCAGATAGAAGTTGCGCTGCGGATTCTTCGCAATGAAGTCCTTGATGATCTCACGGTATTTGGGATAGTTGGTGAAACCAGCCTGCATCAGGTTAGCCTGTCCGATGGCACGGTATCCAGCCAGGTGTCCGTGACTGTGTGACTCCATGAAACCGGGATAGATGTAGTTGTCACCGTAGTCCAGTACCTGTGCGTCACTGCATGCAAGTTTCTTCGCTTCCTCCGCACTGCCGATATAGGCAAATACACCGTTCTTCACTAAAGCTGCCTTGGCAAAGGGCTTTTTTTCGTCCATCGTGATGATGTTGCCGAGAATGATAGTCTGTTTCATCAATGTATTTGTTTTAGATTCTTAGTTATTCTTTTGTTCTTCTTTCTCCGATACGAAACATGCTACCAGCCCGTAGGTGATGGTGGGGCGTATCCATATTTCTATCAGCAGATAGTCGGTGTATTCGTCTTGTGGCTCAAGGTAGATGTCGTAGTTGTAGAGGGCGGCAATGATCATATCAACGATACAGATCATCCACAGGTTGCCCTTGGTGTAACTCTGCCAATCCTTACGTGCATAAAAAAATGTTAGCATGAGAACTAAAAGCACTGAAAGGGTGATGCAGATCAGATGCAAGGAGTAGAATGCCAATGGTGGTGGGAAAAGGATGTCGCGAAGCAACACGGTGATGGCCACACATAACGTACACCAGTAGTTGAACCGATGTGAGTCGAGCCGTTTGAAGAAATACAACCCGATCATGACCAGACAGGCAACATAAAACACGTTGAGAACTAACTCAGGCCAAGACTCTTTCAGTCCGAAATGACCAATAGCATAAAGCATAACAGCCACCGAGACGATTCCTGCCACGGCGGTAATGCCAACATCGAAAATTTTGGCTTTTCCTTTGAATCTAAGCATAATATTAATTTTAGGTTTTTGACAAAGGTAACTTACTCTAAGGGTATCTCGGGGTGCTGCACCGCAAGGGGCAGATCCTTCTGTGAGAGGTAGAACATATAGAGGATGACGGGTTTCGTGCCTCTGTTCTCACCGTGGTGGATGGTATTTACCATCTCGACGACAACCTCGCCCTCATGCACCACTTTCTCCTTGCCGTCCTGCCCGATGATGGTCAGTTCGCCCTGCACCAGTATGCCGTAGTTCATCACGGGGTGGTGGTGCCAGCCCAATTTCTGACCTGCCGGGAACACGTATTTCACGGCAACCAGTTCGGGGCGACCCTGGAAATAGTCGGGTAACTCCACACCATCCCAACTCTGGCTGGTGCGAATGAGTTCGGTGGACTGCACCGATGTAGCAGGATTCTCGTTCTGTGCGTTGGCATCATTACATGCCATCATGATTGTCATCGTGCCGCAGATGACCGTGATGGTGGTGGCAAGCACCCATAGTTTCATTTTTCTCATTGTTTTGTTTTTTTAATAGTTTTTGTTCGAATACCTTTTTAAATAAGCCGCATCTCAAGGTTCTGAAGGTGAGCCAGTCGCATATAGTCTTAATCTTGTTTTCATAGTTTCGTCACAGTTATTTGGTATAGATTACAGTGCCGACAGTAACGTCAGCCTGCTGATTAAACAGCCACGTCTGGCTTTCAGCCATTGCCAAACTGAAACAGGCTTTCAGGACAGACCCCTCTTTGGTGAAAGTGTAGACAGACACCCTGTCGGTTACTGCGGGCTGCCCGTCGGAGTCCACGAGCATCCACTTGCCTGTAACCTTTTCTGCCAGACCATTGTCGGTGGCTGATTTGTCATCGTTGTTGGAACACGACGTAAACATTGTTGTCATGCCGCAGATTATAAGGGCGGCGGCAAGCATCCATAGGTGAAACCTCTTCATAGTTACCATATTATTCTGATTCTTTTAAATTAGATTATGTTTTAGGTTACAAAGATAAGCAAATAAGTACAAATGAAAAAGGGAAAATAGCAAGATTCGAAAGATTTTGCTAATTTTGAAACAAAATTGTTGATTTTGAGACTCCGTTTCCAACCCGAGGCGGAAAGAACTCATCAGCCAGTACTGCTTGTGTTATTTGGAAAGATGCTGTTCTCTCGTCCATTCTGTCACAGTCTGCCCCATCCGCCGCTTGAAAGCGAGACTGAAGGTACTGTAACTGCGGTAGCCACTGTCGTGGGCAAGTTGCTGGACGGAGGATGATTGTTGTTTGGCGATGGCCTTGCGATAAAGGCTGATGAAATGATTGATGCGAAGATTGTTGATATAGGCATTGTAACTGATGCCCTGACTGGAGAAATACTGGCTGAGATAGAAACGGTTGGTCCCAATCGTCTTGGCAAGTTGGGAAAGGGTCAGGTCGTGCTGTAAGTAGAGTTGTGCGTCAATGCAATACTGCTGTAGTAATAGTTCTATCTTCCTGGTAGTGTTTAGTGAAAGACCATCGTTTTCCATATTCACTTTCTCAGTGGTCTCTTCTATAGAAAGGCTTTGTAGTTGGGGGGTGCTTAGATCGCTTAAGGTTTCTACTCGCCATAGGAGATAGCCTATAAGTATTATACTGAGTATCTGTGTGGTGTATTGGAAAACAGGATCGTCGCTGCTAGACATATAGATTGCGAATATCAGCAGGATAATGGCAAGTACCACAAAACTCTGTCCCACCTCTTTGTGCTCCAGGTCGGCAAAGTTGTCACATAGCCAGTTTCCGTATTGTCTTACCGCGCGTACCATATATATAATCAAGCCAATGAGCATGATAGGCAAATAGACATACAATACTGGTAAGAAGTCTTCGTTACGGTTGGCAACGCACATAGCCATGACGAAAACAAGTGGTGCCACTATCACGACCGCAGGCCATAGCGGTCGTCTGCGGTCTTGCAACATAACGAGCAAAACTATTATCGCTAAGGGGAAAACCGTTATACTGTCGAGTAATCCACCTATGAAATAACTTAGTATGATATCCTCCCTTGAGGAGAGGAAGAGGATTGGCATATACCATATATGGCTCAAAGCAAGGACTGCCAAAAAGGCTGCAGTCCAACGGCGCAACCTTACCGGGGGTATAATGTCAGAGGCAAAGGCATTGCCCCGACGGAATAGCAGATAGCAACTTATTACGATGTTTAAGGTCGTCACTCCTGCGTATAGCATGATATAGATAATATCTCCCCGAATCTGATCGTACATGGTAAAAGGTTTTTATATCTCCTATTCGCCATCTTAGACTGCCCTCTCTCTTACTAAGATGTCGCTCACTGGTGGTGGAGGCTTTCTACTATTTGATGGCAGGCACACCATCGATGAATGAGCGTGTTAGGCATCAATATTGGCATAGGTGGCGTTCTGCTCAATGAACTCACGACGGGGCTCTACGTCGTCTCCCATCAGCATCGAGAAGATCTCGTCCGCCTGTGCGGCGTTCTCTATCGTTACCTGCTTCAACAGTCGGTTCTCGGGGTTCATAGTGGTCTCCCACAACTGCTCGGGGTTCATCTCACCAAGACCTTTGTAACGCTGGGTGTGCAGTGCCTTGTCGTCGTCACGACCATCTACATAGCGATCAATGAAGTTCTGACGCTGCTGCTCGGTATAGCAATACTCAGAGTATTTCTTGTAAGTACACTTATAGAGGGGTGGGGTGGCGATGTACAGGTGACCACCTTGGATGACCTGTGGCATGAAACGGTAGAAGAGGGTCATGATCAGGGTGTCGATGTGGGAACCATCGACGTCGGCATCGGTCATGATGATGATCTTGTCGTAACGTAGTTTGTCGATGTTCGCCTCACGGTCGCCCTCGCCGTCAACACCGAAGCGGACACCAATAGACTGGATGATGTTCATGACGGACTCAGCCTCGAAGACACGGTGCCACTGTACTTTCTCCACATTCAGGATCTTACCACGCAAGGGGAGGATTGCCTGGAAATGACGGTCACGACCCTGCTTGGCGGAACCACCGGCGGAGTCTCCCTCGACGAGGAAGATCTCACAATCTTTCGGGTCTTTGTTGGAGCAGTCAGCGAGTTTACCGGGAAGTCCGCCACCAGTCATGGGGTTCTTGCGCTGCACACTCTCACGTGCCTTACGTGCTGCGATACGGGCGGTTGCGGCAAGCACGACTTTGTCGCAGATGAGTTTTGCCTCCTTTGGGTGTTCCTCCAGATAGTTGCTCAAAGCCTCACCGACAGCCTGTTGGACGGCACCGGCGACCTCGGAGTTGCCGAGTTTCGTCTTGGTCTGTCCCTCGAACTGTGGCTCAGCGACCTTGATGCTGATGACGGCGGAGAGTCCCTCACGGAAGTCCTCACCGGCAATCTCTATCTTCGCCTTCTCGATCTGCTTGGAGATCTGTGGGTCAGCATCGGCATACGCCTTGAGGGTACGGGTGAGTGCCATGCGGAAACCCGTGAGGTGGGTTCCTCCCTCGATGGTGTTGATATTGTTGACGTAGGAGTGGATATTCTCGGTATAGTCAGTGTTATACATCACAGCGACCTCGATGGGCACACCCTGCTTCTCAGTCTTCAGATAGATGACATCGTCGAAGAGGTGGGTGCGGTGACGGTCGACGTAGCGCACGAACTCCTTCAGTCCCTCTTTGGCATGGAAGACCTCAGGCTGGCGCAGGTTACCCTCCTCGTCAGGGCGCAGGTCGGTGAGCGTGATGGTGATGCCCGCGTTCAGGTAGGCAAGTTCACGCATGCGGCGGGCGATGATGTCGTATTTATATTCCGTGGTGGTGAAGATGGAACCGTCGGGCCAGAACTGCTGGCGTGTACCTGTCTGGTCGGTGTCACCCACGATCTTCACGTCATAGAGGGGCTTTCCCTTCTCGTATTCCTGCTGGTAGATATGTCCGTTGCGGAATACCTGGGAGAGCATGTGGGTGGAGAGGGCGTTGACACAACTGACACCGACACCATGCAGACCACCGCTGACCTTATAAGAACCCTTGTCGAACTTACCACCGGCATGGAGGACAGTCATGACGACCTCAAGCGCTGACTTGTGCATCTTCTCATGCTCGTCTACAGGGATACCACGTCCATTGTCCTGTACGGTGATGGAGTTGTCCTCGTTGATGGTGACTTCGATATGGGTGCAATAACCTGCCATCGCCTCGTCAATAGAGTTATCGACGGTCTCGTTCACCAAATGGTGTAAACCCTTCTCACTGATGTCGCCAATATACATGGCGGGGCGTTTACGTACTGCCTCTAAACCTTCGAGCACTTGGATGTTACTCGCGGAATAATTGTTTTCTTTGTTCAGTTCTTCTGCCATTGTTTCCAAATCGTACTTTATGGATGCAAAAGTACAAAAAAAAAGCCAGATAAACAAAGTTTATCTGACCTTTTTATTCTTTTTTGCTATTTTATAGTTTATTGATGTGTGCAGCGAGGCTTGACTTGATATTTGCAGCCTTATTTTTGTGGATGATATTGGTCTTTGCCAATTTGTCCAGCATCTTCTGCACGCTTGGATAGAGTTTCTCTGCCTCTTCCTTGTTTGTCATGGCACGCAGTTTACGAACAGCGTTACGCATGGTTTTGGCATAATAGTGATTATGCTCCTGCTTTACTTTGTCCTGACGAATTCTCTTCAGGGATGACTTGTGATTTGCCATTTTTTTCTTTTAATTTTATTGTTAATATAAAGCTTATGGGTCTTGCGTCTCTTGTGGACTGCCCTGGGCGGGTTTTACAACCCTCCGCCACCGTTTCCTTGTGGGTAGCACTTGGCTGTGCAGATGACGGATTTAATGTAGTCCCTAGGAGAGTCGAACTCCTCTTTAGAGAATGAAAATCTCTCGTCCTAGCCGATAGACGAAGGGACCATCGTCCTTTTTTGCGGGTGCAAAAACAGTGCAAGCCGAATGCAGAAGAACTTGCTCTTATGCTGAGGCGAATCCTGTTTTGGCGGTGCATTCACGAAATGCGCCGCAAAGGTACTGCAATTTTTCCGTCTGGCAAAATTTTCTTGCGGAAAAATGTTGTTTTTCCCAGTTTTTTATGTAATTTCGCCCTCATGTTAGTAAAAACAGCAGCCATTGTACTGCATACTCTGAAGTATGGGGAGTCCAAGATGATTGTGGATATGTTCACGAGAAGTCTTGGCAGGCTCTCCTTTGTCGTACCTATCCCCAAGACGGCTAAGTCACGCATGAAAAAGCAGTATTTCCAACCGATGACGCTATTGGTGATAGAGAGTGATATCAGACAAAAGGTACAACTGCAGAAACTCGCTGACGTGCGTCTGATGACACCTTATGTATCTATTCCCTTATCACCAGAAAAACTTGCCATCACCTTGTTTGTCGCTGAGTTCCTCTATTATGCCTTACGCTCAGAGCAGCATAACGAGCCGTTATATGATTATGTTTCTGACTCTCTGCAATGGTTGGATGCGGCGGAAGAGGGTTATGCGAATTTCCATCTGACATTCCTTATGCGCCTCTCAAGGTTTTTGGGATTCTATCCAAATATGGAGAGCCCTCCAGACCTCCCCTGTTCAAGGGAGGGACTTGATACTCCTCCTAAACAGGGGGAGACAGAGAGGGTCCCAAGGTTGTTTTTCGATCTGCGCGAAGCCCGTTTCTCTTCCTTCGTACCGTTGCATCCCGATTTCCTGCCCCCAGAGGAGGCACAGTTGATTCACCTGTTGATGCGCATGGATTTCCCCACGATGCATCTGTTCCGATTGTCACGCATGGATCGTCAGCGTATCATGGAGGTGCTTATGAGGTATTATAAACTACATCTGCCAGACTTTCCGGAGTTGAAAAGTCTGGCAGTGCTCCACCAACTGTGGAATTGAGTATCTTGTGATGGAGTTAGTTCCTCCTTATGAGAATACGATGGTGCCCTGAATGGGTTCTTGGGGCATTTCGTTGGTCTGCTGCGGGTCCTCTCCACTTGCTTGACTGTAGATACTGTCGAGGATCTCACGAGTACGCTTGTAGGTAGGTGTCTGTTCTACTGCGGAGATGACATCGTCATTGTCGAGGTCATCGGGACGGAACAGATAGACATGCGGACGGCGCTTGTAGCGTTTAGTACTGCCCTCTGTGCCATAATAGCGGTTACGACGATCCTGACGCTCAGCCTCACGCTCCTGTTGTTCCGCAAGGCGTGTAGCCTCCTCCTGGGTGTGACGTTTCAGATGTCCGTTCATGCCGTCGACATTCTCGATACCAAAGCCAGTGGCAAGGATAGTCACCTTTACTTTCTTTCCTAACTCCGGGTCTGTGGCAAGTCCCCATTTAATCTCGAAGTCACCAAATTTCGCCATGAACTCGTTGACATCGTTCATCTCCTCCATCATCAGGGAATCCTTACCATCTTTGTTCCCGGCGAATGAAATACTGAGCAGGATTTTCTTCGAGTTGAACACATCATTGTCGTTGAGCAGTGGTGAGTTCAAGGCATCATCGATAGCCTTCTTCACACGTCCCTCGCCCTCACCATAGCCAGTCGACATGATAGCGACGCCACCATCTTTCAGGACGGTCTTCACATCGTTGAAATCAAGATTGATGAGTCCATGTACGGTGATGATCTCCGCAATCGACTTGGCAGCCACCGACAAGGTGTCGTCTGCTTTTCCGAAAGCGTCAAGTACGGAAAGTTCAGGGTATATCTCACGCAAGCGCTCATTGTTGATAACCAATAGGGCATCTACATGTTTCGACATCTCCTCGACACCATCCAGTGCCTGGTCGATCTTACGATCGCCCTCAAAACGGAACGGGATAGTCACAATACCTACCGTCAGAATGCCCATCTCCTTAGAGATGCGGGCAATGACAGGAGCGGCACCTGTACCTGTACCACCACCCATACCGGCAGTGATGAAGGTCATGCGTGTACCATCACTTAACATCGTCTTGATATCCTCTATGCTCTCCTCTGCGGCAGCACGGGCACGCTCAGGTTTGTTTCCAGCACCAAGCCCTTCCTTGCCCAGTTGCAGATGAACGGGGACGGGGGAGTCGTTAAGTGCTTGGTTGTCAGTATTACAGAGCACGAAGGTCACGTCGTGGATACCTTCACGATACATGTGGTTGACGGCATTACCGCCACCACCGCCAACACCAATCACCTTGATGATGCTGTTTTCCTTTTCGGGTGCACCGAAATCCAGTAATACGTTGTCCATATATTATACTTTTTAATCTTCTTCCTTGATAATCTCCTGACCGAACTTCTTCAGCCAACTTCCCATCTTCCTGAAAGGACTGTTCTCTTTGCGACGCTCTGCCTCAATACGTGCCTCCTCCTCTGCTTTCTCACGAGCGGCACGCTCCTCCTCCTCTTTCTTCTGGCGAGCCTCCTCCTCAGCACGGAGCACTTCCTCGCGGGTACGGATGACACCAGCAGGGGTCTCTACAGCCTGACGAGCCCTACGCTGTTCGAGAATGCTCTCTGCAGGCTGTTGCTGGGGCTGTCTGAAGAGGTCGCCATTGGGGTCGATCTCCTGTCCGGCACAGTTGATGTCTCCTTTGGCAAGGAGTCCTAAGACTGTGTTCATCTGTCCATTCTTAGCCGTAATCTCAGGAAGGTTTGACACAATGGTTTGTGTGACGAACTTCGCTGTACGTATCTTGTCAATATGTGTGTAGTTCGCAAAAGCCTTCTCAATATCTCTCATATTGGAACCGCCACCAGTGAGGATGATACCACCCAGTAACTTGTCGCAAAGTTCCTCGGGAACCTGGCACCATACGTTGGCGATAATTTCCTCTAAGCGACCCTCTACAATCTCGACGAACTTGCGACTCTCCACCTGACGGTCTTGGTCGATGGAGTATTTCAGATTGTTGTCGATATCGTTATTGTCGGTATAGGCAGACGCATATTTGAGTTTCATCTTCTCAGCGTCACGCTCCTCCATCTGCAAGGAAGCGATATCCTTGGTGATGTTGTTGCCTCCCAGAGGGATGACAGCGAGGTGACGCAGCACGTTCTTGGAGTACACGCTGACTGTCGTTGTGTCGGCACCCATGTCTATCAGGGCACATCCAGAGCGTTTCTCTGTCTCTGTAAGCACACTGTCAGCGAGCGCCCGTGGAGCGAGATACATCTCTGCCACATTGATATTGGCGGCCTCAAAACACATGTTGAGGTTCTTATAGAATGCCTTACGCTGCAGGATGTTTAGGAAGTTACCCTCGATATGGTTGCACTGGATACCTACGGGGTCCAGTTGGAACTGGGAGTCTACCTTGTACTCCTGTACTGCCGCGTCAAGGATCTCCTGGTCGGGGTATTTCATGTTGCGGTTGGCATCCATCAGTTCAATGACCATGTCCTGTGTGACTACCGTGTCAGCAGGCAGTTCCTTGGAGATGACATTGCGAACAGAGCGAATCGACTGACCACCGACTCCGACATATACCTGTGTGATAGATGTCTTGAGTTGTTTCTCCAGTTTGCTGACAATAGTCGCAAGACATTGAGCGGTCTTGTCGATGTTGTACACATAACCCTTGCGGATGAATGAGGAGGACTCCTCCTTTACCACGGCGAGTACCTGAATACTGCCGTCAAGGTTCTTCTTACCTGCGATACCTGTCATCTTGGATGACCCCAGTTCGATAGCAACGATAAATTCTTTTGGCATCTTGTGTTCTATATTTTTATTCCTTATTTCCTATTTCTTTCTCTTCTTACAGATAATCTGATTGTCGAACTCCATATTGATATAGGAGTATTTGTTCCATCCAGCCACGCTCAGTCCGTAACGGTAGAATTTCTCCAAACGGTCGAACTTCTGCGGAATACTGGATACACTGCCAAGGTATACGATGTGGTCGCCAATACGGGGCACCATCTCGACAGTGCCGTCATCAAGGACGTTAAACTGCTCCACCTGACTGCTCCAGAACGGACTTTTCATGACAAAATTCCCCAAATAGGCAAGTTTCTTTTGGGCGTATGGACGGCTGATATGTCCTGTAGCAATTACCAAATCGCTGGTATAACGGGTGTTGGGCATGATCTCACCATGTGTGTCGACATAATAGTCATCGCCATTATCAGCCTTAATGCGTATGACAGGCAGACGCTGGGTGAGATTGACCTTCACATGACCGCCTTGAGTCTTAAAACACTCGGCGCGCTCCACAAAGGGGTTCTGACAGATGGTCTCTTCTATCTTGCGGACATCAATCTGTTTCATAGGTTGTCCCTGCGGATAGATTTTTGCCTTCTGAAGTTGTTCTTTGATTTCTGTACCTCCAAGGAATCCGTCAACTTTCCCATCCTCAATATTGATATCCACTTGGGTGCATACTGCCTTCTGGTCATCAGGCTGATTGAAAGCCGTGATGGCAAGAATCAGATAGACACCAAGGACAATGTCTATCAGGATGAATGCTGATTTCTTCCAGTTATAGGTCATTTTTTGTTCTTTAGTATTTCTGTTATCTGTGGCACCTGATTGTCAAGGTCACCGGCTCCTAATACGATGAGCACATCGAAGTCTCGTTCCTTGACCAAAGATAGGACATCGTCCTTGCGGATAATCTGTTTCTCAACACCTGGGCGCAGGTTGTTGTATATCAGTTCGGAGGTCACTCCCTCAATGGGTTGCTCACGTGCCGGGTATATCTCGGTAAGGATAACCTCGTCGAGTTGACTCAGTGCCTCCGCGAAGTCTTTGTAGAAGTCACGGGTACGGGTATACAGGTGGGGCTGGAAGATCGCCGTGATCTTACGTTGGCGGTAGAGTTCACGGATACTCTTGGCACTCTGATAGATCTCCTGCGGATGGTGGGCATAGTCGCTAAGGAATACCACCTTATCATTCTTCAACTTGAAGTCGAAGCGGCGGTCGACACCACCGAAGGTCTTCATACCCTGTCGTAACTCGTCAGCCGTACAGCCGGCGAGTTGTGCCATTGCCATGGCAGCAATACCATTCTCAATATTGATGGGAACAGGCTGTCCCAGTTCTATACCTTTCACACATTCGATAGGAGAGATGAAGTCAAAAGAGATTTCGCCATCCTCAATGCTGATATTCTCAGCATGGAAGTCACCCTCATGGAGCGCATAGTCATACCGCTTGACACCTGCTTGTAGATTCTCCTTCATCTCCAGGTCACGATGGACAATGAGTGCGCCTCCAGGTTGGATGAGTTCCGTATAGTGGCGGAAACTCTCCAGATAAGCCTCCTTGGTACCATAGATGTCCAGATGGTCGGGGTCTGTTGCTGTGATGACAGTCATCCAAGGGCGCAGCCAGTGGAAAGAGCGGTCAAACTCGTCTGCCTCAATCACTACATAGTCAGAATCCGAGAGGATATAATTGGTACCATAGTTCTTCGAGATGCCTCCAAGGAAAGCATTACAGTCAAGGTGGCTCTGGTGCATGATATGGGCGCACATTGTCGAGGTCGTCGTCTTACCGTGTGTGCCAGCGACGCAGAGTCCTTTGTGTTGACGGGTCAGGGTACCTAACACCTGTGCCCGTTTCTGTATCTCAAATCCGTTTTGGCGGAAGTATTGCAGTTCCTGATGGTCAGCGGGAATGGCTGGGGTGTAGATAATCAGACAAGAGGCAGGCTGCTTGCAGGCTTCTGGTATCTCGTCGATGTTCTCCTCATAGTGTATGTGCATACCCTCCTTCTCCAACTGCCGGGTCAGGTCGCTCGGTGTCTTGTCATAACCGGCAACCACCAGTCCGCGACTGATGAAATAACGGGCGATGGCACTCATACCAATGCCACCAGCGCCGACAAAATAGACGGCTTTGATATCTTTAATCTCCATTGTTTGCTAATTTTATAACTTCTTTGGCGATGATCTCCGCTGAGTCAGGGAGAGCCAGTTTGAGAATGTTCTCTTTCAAGGATGTTAATTTCGTCTCATCATTGACAGTGTCAACAGCCAATGCCAATAGTTGGGCAGATGCCTCGCTGTCTTTTACATAAAGGGCAGCATCCACGTTGACCAATGCCATGGCATTCTTTGTCTGGTGATCTTCTGCCACATTAGGGCTCGGTACCAGGATAACGGGTTTGCCGATCAAGCAGAACTCGGAAATACTGCTGGCTCCTGCACGGCTGATAACCAAATCAGCAGCCTTGTATGCAACACCCATATCACTGATGAAGTCGGTGACAATAAGGTTGTCTGGCTTTCCTTCCTTCTCTATCTGCTCCATGATCTGTGCATGATAGTATTTACCGGTCTGCCATACAAACTGAACGTCACTCTTGCGCACCAGATCTAAGTGCTGCATGACACTCTCGTTAATGGTTCTTGCCCCTAAACTGCCACCTACCAGAAGAATTGTCTTCTTGTTGGGGTCGAGTCCGAAGGAGCGTATGGCATCTTCGCGAGAGATAGTCGTCTCCAGCAACGACTGACGGACAGGGTTACCCGTCTTGATGATCTTGTCGGCAGGGAAGAAACGCTCCATGCCGTCGTAGGCGACACAGATCTTCTCGGCTTTCTTCGCTAATAATTTATTGGTGACTCCCGCATAGGAGTTCTGCTCCTGGATAAGACATGGGATACCCATTGAGGCTGCCTTGTTGAGCGTCGGTCCACTGGCATAGCCGCCAACGCCTACCGCTACTTGTGGCTGGAAGTCTTTGATAATCTTCTTCGCCATCTGCTGGCTCTTCCAGATTTTAAAGAGCACACTGATGTTCTTGAAAAGATTCTTACGGTCGAAACCGCAAATCGGAAGACCTTTTATCTCATAACCAGCAGCAGGTACCCGTTGCATCTCCATACGCCCTAAAGCCCCCACAAACAGTATTTTGGCATCTGGACGTAAAGCCTTAATAGCATTGGCTATTGACACAGCAGGAAAGATATGTCCGCCCGTGCCGCCACCACTGATGATAACCCTTAAATCCTTATTCATACACCTTATTATATATAGTACCTTGCAAAATTACGAATTAAATTTCTTTTTAACGCATGTTACCCGATATTTTTTGAAACTTCAGGTTCTTTCTTCATCTTCGCCGAGCGGCTGATGCTCAAGATGGCTCCTACGTAAGCGCAATTGATAATGGTCGAAGTTCCGCCCTTTGAGATCAATGGTAGCGGCTGACCTGTTACAGGGGCAAGTCCTACGGCAACCATCATGTTGAAGGCTGCTTGTACGACTAACAACAACGCAAGACCCATCACGAGGAAGGCAGGGAAGTTGTTCTCACAACGACTTGCAATACGTGCGGCACGATAGAGCAGGATAATATACAATAAGACCACGAAAGTGGCTCCTAAGATACCTAACTCCTCAATGACGATAGCGTAGATGAAGTCAGAGAATGCCTGTGACAAGAAGTCACGCTCCACAGACTGTCCGGGTCCCTTGCCGATAATATTGCTGGACACGATGGCGATATTGGCATGTGCCACCTGTGCGTCTTTGTCAAGGTCGTATTCCTGTGGGGTGACATCATCTTTACCGAATTTGAGGATACGTCCCTTCCAGGTGTCGGCACGGTGGAGTATCTTCTCCAACTTACTTTTCTTTTTAGGTTGCTCTGTCTGTTCTGTCTTGGTGACTTCCTGTCCTGCGGTGTCGTGCCCGACAATCATAACCATCGAAATGGCGAGGAAGACGAAGAAGGCGAGAATACCGACCAGTTTACCGAGTTGTTTTAACGGTACAAGACCGATGAACATCATCAAGATAACTACAGCGAAGAGCAATGCTGCCGTCGACAGGTTCTCCAGTCCAATGAGGAAACAGGTTGGGATAGTAATCCAAAGAATCCATTTGAAGGCTTTCTTGTCGGCTCCGTTCTCCCGTTGCATGGCACTGAGAATCTGGGCTGTTGCCAATACAATAGTGCCTTTGGCAATCTCAGAAGGTTGGAAAGTGAAACCCAGTAATGAAATCACACGGTTGGCACCGTTAATCGTCTGTCCGCCGATAAGTACCCATAATAGGGTGAGCGCACTGATAAACAATAAGAAAGGGGTCATCAGTTTGAAGAACCTGCAAGGAATGTTCAGAGTGATGACAGCCACAAGGACACCAAAGACAATGGTACCAGTGTGATAGATAATAGGACCGATGTAGTTATGACTCTTGTAGGTCAGGTTGCTGGAGGCAGAGAACACCTCCACAATACTGATCATACAGAGGAAGAAGAACACCATCCAGATGACTTTGTCTCCCTTGAATATATTGCCTATCTTCTTGTTCATATTTATAGATTTCTTGCTAATTCTTTGAATTGCTCCCCACGGTCTTCCATATTCTTGAAGAGGTCGAAAGAAGCACAACAGGGGCTCAGCAGAACGGTCATCCCTGGCTCTGCTAATTCGTAGCATGCCGCTATACACTCCTTCATGGAGTGAGTATCTCTTACAGGAATGCCCATTCCGTCGAAATTGTCATGTAGTTTCTGGTTGTCGGCACCTAAGTAGACGAGTCCTGCACATTTCTCTCTCACCAGAGGTTTGATGGGCTCATAGTCGTTGCCTTTATCCTTACCACCAATGATGAGAATGGTTTTGGACTTCATCGACTCTAAAGCATACCAACAGGCATCCACATTCGTGGCTTTGGAGTCGTTGATGTATTGTACACCACGGACGGTGCACACTTTCTCCAGACGATGCTCTACACCAGGGAAGTCGCTGAGTGATTTGCGAATAACTTCTTTCTTGATACCGGCGATGTTGGTGGCAATGCCTGCGGCAAGGGAGTTGTAGATATTATGTTTGCCAGTCAGACTGAGGGATTCCTGCTCCATGTTGAAGGGCTCGGGTTTCTCTATTTTGTATTGTCCTTCTTCGATATAACCGATACTACCTTTCTCCTTCAGTTCTGAGAAAGGGTATTGGATAGCCTGGATATTGTATTTCTCCAACTCTTTCTTGATGATAGGGTCGTCATTCCAGTAGATGAAGGCATCATGCGATGTCTGGTTCTGTATGATACGCATCTTGGCATCCACGTAATTCTGCATGCAGAAATCATAGCGGTCGAGATGGTCGGGGGTGATATTCAGCAGGATGGCGATATCGGCTCGGAAATCATACATGTTATCCAACTGGAAAGAACTGAGTTCGATGATATAGTATTCATGCGGGTCCTCGGCTACCTGTAGGGCAAGGGAGTTTCCAATGTTCCCTGCAAGTCCTGCGTCATAACCTGCTTCTTTGAAGATATGATAAATGAGGCTGGTCGTTGTTGTCTTTCCATTAGAGCCTGTAATGCAGACCATCTTGGAGTTGGTGTAACGACCGGCAAATTCTATCTCACTGATAATATGGATGCCTTTCTCCTTGATCTTCACAATCATAGGAGCGGTATCTGGAATACCGGGACTTTTGATAACCTCATCGGCATTAAGAATCTTCTCTTCTGAGTGCTGTCCCTCTTCCCATTCGATATGGTGGTCATCCATCAGTTTCTTGTATTTCTCATTGATTTTCGACATGTCACTAACAAACACGTCGAAACCTTCTTTCTTGGCGAGGACGGCGGCACCTGCTCCGCTTTCGCCTGCTCCTAATATGACGATTCTGCTCATCTTACTTTTAGGGTTATAATGGTTATTGCTACTAATATGATAGTCGTAATCCAGAAACGGATGGTTATTTTTGACTCATGGAAAGGGCGATGAGGCCATCCTTTCAGGATATATGTACTTGTGGGGTCAAGTTGAGTGTCTAAACGGCGGAAAGTGTCATGGATAGGGGTGGCACGGAAGACTCTCACTCGCTTACCCTTACGCTTTTGAATCTTAAACCATTGAGTCTGGATAATAACACTTAGACTCTCAACGAAGAAGATACCGCAAAGGATGGGTAGAAGGAGTTCTTTATGGACGATGACGGCGCATACACCGATAATTCCACCAATGGTCAGCGAGCCTGTGTCACCCATGAAGACCTGTGCAGGATAGGCATTATACCACAAGAAGCCAATCATGGCTCCGATAAAGGCGCAGAGGAATACCACCAACTCTTGGGAGCCGGGGATATACATGATGTCAAAGTATGCCGCATAGACAATATGGCTGCTGACATAGGCGAAAATGGCCAAGGCGACACCAATGATAGCGGAATTACCCGCACACATGCCGTCCATACCGTCGTTTAGGTTGGCTCCGTTGCTGACAGCAGTGACCACGAAGATAGTCATGAGGACAAAGAGAATCCATCCTGCGGCAACCTTGTATTTCCCACAGAACGACATGACATCTGAGTAATTCAGATTGTGGTTCTTAAAAAATGGGATTGTCGTCTGAAGTGATTTTACATTCTCTGCCTTGTGCTTGACAACCACCTCCTGCTGGTTCTGCTGTGACACCGTGATATTCTCCCGGACAACGGCATCAGGACTTAGCCATAGTGTCAGTCCGACAATGAATCCTATAGATACCTGTCCGATAATTTTGTATTTACCCTTTAATCCATCTTTGTTCTTCCTGAAGATTTTGATGTAATCGTCCATGAATCCCAAGAATCCCAACCATACCGTGGTGATAATCATCAGCAAAAGATAGATGTTGCGCATACGCCCGAGTAAGAGTACGGGAACAAGGATGGAGACAATAATGATAATACCTCCCATCGTGGGGACCCCTTTCTTCTCGACACCAAAGGGGTCAATACTCACGTCACGTGCTGTCTCAGAGATGTTACGACGTTTCATCCATTTGATAAAACGCTCTCCGAACCATGCGGAGATCATCAATGAGAGGATCAGCGCCAGCAAGGCACGGAAGGAGATATACGACCAGATATGTGCACCTGGGATATTGAATTGCTCTAAGAATCTGAACAGATAGTATAGCATAGTCGTTAATTGATTTCAAAGATTTCACGTACTACTTCACGGTCGTCAAAATGGTACTTGACGCCCTTGATCTCCTGATAATCCTCATGACCTTTTCCTGCTATGAGGATGACATCACCTTTCTGTGCCATCATACAAGCCGTACGGATGGCTTCCTTGCGGTCTGTGATACTGATAGTCTTCTTCATCTGCTGGTTGGTAAGCCCTGCAAGCATGTCGTTGATGATGTCCTGTGGCTCCTCGAAACGAGGGTTGTCGCTGGTGATAATAACACGGTCGCTCTGCTTGACTGCTTCTTGAGCCATCAGTGGGCGCTTGCCCTTGTCCCTGTTGCCGCCGGCACCGCAGACGGTGATGACCTGTCCTCCTTTCCCATCTAAGACCTCATGGATGGCATTCAAGACATTCTCTAACGCATCGGGCGTGTGTGCATAATCGACAATGGCTGTGACACCATCTTTGGACCGGATGGGTTCCAGACGACCGGCAACACTCTTTAGCGTACTCAATATCAGTAGTATATCCTCAGGTTTCTTGCCTAACATGACTGCTGCGCCATAGACGGCAAGCAGGTTGCTGACATTGAACTTGCCGATAAACTGCACACCGACTTCTTTTCCGTCTATCTCCAGATACATGCCCTCAAAATGGCATTCGATGATACGGGCACGGAAGTCTGCCATCGTGCGAGTGGAGTAGGTCTTTATCCTCGCCTTGCAATTCTGTACCATCACACTGCCATTCTTGTCGTCGGCATTGGTAATGGCGAACGCGTCCTTGGAGAGGTTGTCGAAGAACGCTTTCTTGGCATCACGGTAGTTCTCGAATGTCTTATGGTAATCCAAATGGTCACGTGTCAGATTCGTAAACACTCCTCCTGTGAATTTCAAACCTCCAATACGCTGTTGGGCGATAGCATGACTGGAGCATTCCATAAAGGCATACTCGCATCCAGCGTCAACCATCTTACTCAGCAGACGATTCAATTCTATCGGGTCTGGTGTCGTATGGTCGGCAGGAATAGCCTCGTCCTCAATATAGTTGCAGACAGTTGAGAGTAATCCGCATTTATGCCCGAATTTGCGGAACATATTATATAATAAGGTGGCGATTGTTGTTTTTCCATTGGTTCCAGTGACACCTACCAGTCTTAGTTTCTGGGAGGGCTCTCCGAAGAAAACGGTGGCTATAGGACCTACCGCACTCTCTGTAGAGGAAACTTGTATGTAGGTTATTCCTGCAACCTTCTCATCAGGAAGGTCCTCGCATAATACGGCTGTGGCACCAAGTTCCAGTGCTTTAGGGATAAATTTGTGCCCGTCAGTCTGTGTCCCTTTTATGGCAACAAACAGGTGTCCTTTCTCGATTTTTCGGGAATCGATGTTGACACCCGTGATGTCTATTTGATCATCACCGATGATACAAAGTGGTTTGACGTATCTAAGTAGTTCACTTAATCTCATAATACCTTATTTTTATGTAATTACTCTAAACTCAAAATACATTCGCTGCCTTCTGTGATAGACTTTCCTGCCGCATAACTTTGGCTCTTGACCTTTCCTCTACCATGAAGTCTGACCTTCAGACCCATGCTTTCCAGCAGATATACCGCATCCTTTGCACCCATACCAACCACATTGGGTGTTATGTTCTTGTCAATCTGTACTTGTCGGAGAGCAACCTGACTTGACTGACGTTCTGCCTTGCCCCAGACAGGGTTGCCATTGATATAGGAACCTCCCCATGACTGGTTGGTCTTGATACCTAAATGGCTCAAAACATAGTTCGCATCCAGAATGTTACCGTCTTTGACATCAGGAATACCAACGGATGTGGTGTCGTGAGCGTCTTCAACTTTTAGTTTCAGGTTGCGTGCCATAACACCCTCCGAGATATGGTGGAATACCACACCACTCATACCACCACCAGAGGCGGGCAGACCAGATTTCTTCAAGCATACAATACAGGTATAGCGGGGATTGTCAGCAGGGAAATAACCAGCAAATGACAGCCAATATTTTACGATACCCGTTTTATATCCGCCTCCTTCGGCAATTTGGGCAGTACCTGTTTTACCAGCCACCTTAAACATACGTGAGCCTGCTTTCCTACCAAGTCCCTGACTGACGACGTGTTCCAAAATCGTTTGCATTGTCTTGATAGTCTGTGGCTTGGCTATTCTTCGCTCCATGACCTTCTCAGGTGGGAACTCCGCAACGACCTTTCCGTCCTTCATTACACTCTTGACAAAACGGGGTCTCATCATGATACCGTCATTTGCAATGGCATTATAGAAGGTTACCGTTGAAATCGGTGGAATCTGTGTCTCATAGCCAATTGACATCCATGGAAGGGCTGTCTTGCTCCAGTTGGTCCAATGTCCGTATTTGTCCTTCTCTGGCATACGGATATGAGGACGGGCATAGCCTTGGATAGGTAGTTTCAAGTCGGCGGCAATACCTGTACGATAGATACCCTCAATAAATCTTTCGGGCTTGCTACCATATTTCTCATCGATGATACGGCTGACACCAATATTGGAACTCACTTCCAGAATACGTGGCAAAGAGATATTTCCATAACCGCCACGGCGCCAGTTATGGTCTTTCATGTCCCTGCCATGCATATTCTTAATACCGCAACCTGTGTCTACGTGATAAGTGGTGTCTACGACCCCATCATCAAGTGCTACTAAAATAGAAGCGGTCTTAAAAACAGAGCCTGGCTCGCGAAGGTCAGCGACGGCATTGTTCTTAACCTCACGATATTCTCCGTCAGGACAGCGTGTCATATTGACGATGGCTTTAATGTCACCCGTCTCCACTTCCATCAAGATAGCGACACCAAGATCTCCACCTATAAGTTTTAACTCCTCGATGACTGCACGCTCCGCAAGGTCTTGCATATTGACATCAATGGTGGTCACGATGTCACAACCGTCAATAGGCATCGTGACAGGGATGTTCATATATTTGTTAAGGATCTTGCGGCGATTGGTGAGTCCTGGTGTTCCACGCAAAGTAGAGTCAAATGCCAATTCCAATCCTAAACGGGCGCTGTCTTTCGCACCATACATAGAGCCAATGGTACGTTCGCCCAGCGAACCGAATGGGCGACGACGGGCGTTAAACTCCTCCTCATGGAAACCGCTCTTGTATTTAGGAAGACGGAAAAGAGGGAGTTGCTTAACTTCTGTATAGGTGTTGTAGTCGATTCGACGAGGCCAGATAGGCCAGTGCTGTGACATCTTCTCATGACCTTCCTCCAAATGCTTCTTGAATTCCTCAGCAGTCTTCTGAGGGAAAATCTCATGCAGTCCCATACAGATGGAGTCCACTTTTTCTTGCCAGATGGAGTCTTTCTCCTCGCCTCCAGCCTTGAAGTCCATGTATATTTTATATTCGGGGATGGAACTTGCCATCAATTGTCCGTCGCAACTGAGGATGTTTCCGCGTTTGGGCTTCACGCTGACACTGTCACGTTTCAGTCGGTTGGCAACATCTGTCCAATATTGTTTCTTTGCCGTCATGATATAGAAGGCTTTGCCAATGACGGCAAGACCAACAATGGTGAGCACTACGGCGATAGCCATATAGCGCGGCATTACTTTATCGTTGTCAAATTTACTCATGACGTTTTTATTCTGGAACTTGTATGATATAAGGTGGCTGGTCTGCAATGTGCAGCAGAGAGTCCTTGTTTTGTTTCAATATGTCGAGCACATGACTCTCACGGCATTTTTCCGTAAGGGTACTGGAGGCGGCAAGTGCCTTGTTCTTAGCGTCTTTCAGTTGTGTCTCCAGCCTGTCAATGGCTTGCATGTCCTGCTGACACTGGTAGCGGAAGGCAACGTAGATAGTCGTGAAAGCGACGATAAGCACGAACAGCCAAATTTGCGAACGGACCATCTCCGCAGTAAGGATGTCTCCACCAAGAATCGTGCGGAGATTGACTTGTTGGGAAGGTCTTGGGTCTTCCTCGCTTGCCGTTTCCTTGATTTTCTTGATGGTCTCTTGCAACACCTTCTCACTTTCGTCTGCCTTTGGGGTGGCGGTGACGTTTTGCTCTTCTTGTTCGGCGTTGTTGAGTTCTTGTAGTTCGTTATCTTCCATGCCTTATATTTTTTCTGCGATTCGGAGTTTTGCGCTCCTGCTTCGTGGGTTGTTTTGAAGTTCGTTTTCTTGAGGGGTGATGACTTTGTTGTTGACGAGACGGAAAGGACATGATATATGCCCGAAAAAGTCTTGCTCTAACTTCCCCTCTGCATTGCCTGTTTTCATCACATTCTTGACAATACGGTCTTCTAAGGAGTGATAGGTGATGATACAGAGTCGGCCCCCTTCTTTTAGCAGATGACTTGCTCCGTATAGCATATCACGCAATGCATCCATTTCGTGGTTGACCTCAATGCGTAGTGCCTGGAAAAGACGGGCAAGGTCTTTCTTCTCTTTTTCTGTACGCATCAGTTTCTCTGTGGCAGAAATGAGATCTCCTGTTGTCTCAATGCGTTTTTGCTGTCTGAATGTAATGATCGCATTGGAGATACGACGTGAGTTTTTCATCTCTCCGTAGAGGTAGAAAACGTCGGCTAACTTCGTCTCGTCGTATTCGTTGACAATATCTGCGGCAGTCTTACCAGCCCGTTTGTTCATACGCATGTCGAGTGGGGCGTCAAAACGGAAGGAGAAACCTCTTGTCTCATCATCAAAATGGTGGGAGGAGACCCCAAGGTCTGCCAATAAACCGTCAATCTGCTCTATTTGGTAATATTGCATCCAGTTGCGTAGAAACCTGAAGTTGCTGCGGACGAAAGTGAATCGTTTGTCATCAATAATGTTCTTTTCTGCATCTGCATCTTGGTCGAAACTATAGAGGTGCCCCTTGGAACCAATCCGGGAAAGGATCTCACGGCTATGTCCGCCACCTCCAAAGGTGACATCCACATAGATGCCTCCGGGCTTGATGTCAAGTCCGTCGATACTCTCTTGAAGGAGTACTGGTATGTGGTATGCCTCTGCTGTTTTGACCATTTCTTTTTTATTCTTCTATAGCCATGAGTTCTTCCAGTGATTTGGTGAATTCCTCTGGTGACATTTGCTGTTCTTCTGCCTTCTGGATACCCCAAATTTCTATGGTATCTCCCATACCGACAAATTTGATGTCCTGCTCTATGGCAGCCATGCGCTGATACCGCTTGGGAATCAGAAAACGACCATTGCCATCGAGACTGATAAGTTCTACCTCGCAGACGAATTGGCGATATACTTGCTGGTGCTGTTTGTTCCACCTGTTCAACCGTTGCCGCATGGCATCCATTTGCTCATTCCAGACGGATTCCGGATAGAGAACCAGACAAGGCTGGAACACGTCTTTGCGAAGCACAAGACTTTCCTCTCCGCCAGTCTGTAGTATCTTGCGGAAAGTGGCAGGTAGAAAGGCGCGCCCTTTGACGTCCAATTTTGCTTCAATATTACCTAAAAATCGCATGCGTACTTCTTATATATTGAGATATCGGATGCAAAATTAAGCATTTTACTCCACAATCCCCCACAATTCCCCACTTTATTTTAGTGAATATTCCTTAAAAAACGAAATTTGATTTATATTTTATTGATTCTCAGTAGGTTGTATGTTTCTTCGGAAGGTGGGGTAAAAACTCTTTTGTTATTTCTTTTTTACGAATAGTTCTCTGTCCTTTGACTAATTTTGCACATTTTTTGTTAAAAGTGCATTTTTTTCCAAACAAATTTGTTATTTTTGCAAACTGTTAGTAGATAAATCGGAGAGAAATGGATAAAATCACAGAAAAAACGATTGATATCGATGAAATTCTGAGGAGCAAGATGGGGTCTAAGGCAAAGTGGATTCCTTCATTTCTCGTATCATGGCTCAAACGTACCATTCATCAGGATGAGGTGAATGCCTTTCTCTGGGAGAGCCGTGATAAGAAAGGTACTGAATGGTTAGAGGCTTGTGTGGAGTATCTTCAGATGACTATCAAGGTCATGGGGAAGGAGAACCTGCCAGATAAGAATGACGGTCGCTTGTATACCTTTGTGTCAAACCACCCGTTGGGAGGAGAGGACGGTGTTGCCTTAGGTGCTATTATTGGTAGACAATACGATAGCCGTTTTCGCTATCTGGTCAATGACCTCTTGATGAATCTGCCGGGCCTCGCCCCACTTTGTATTCCCATCAACAAGACGGGTAAGCAAAGCCGGAACTTTCCTGCAATGGTAAAGGCTGGCTTTGAGAGTGACAACCACATGCTGATGTACCCGGCAGGTATCTGCTCACGTAAGCAAAGTGACGGTACGATACGTGATATACCCTGGTCAAAAACTTTCATCTCCAAGAGTGTGGAGTATCAACGTGATGTCGTGCCTATCCATTTCAGTGGGCAGAACTCAAAATTCTTTTATCGCTTGGCTAACTTTTCCGATAGGTTTCTTCCTTTTAATTTAGCCATGTTGTATTTAGTGGATGAGATGTATAAGAATGTAGGAAAGACCTTTGAGGTTAAGATAGGAAAACCCATTCCTTGGCAAACTTTTGATAAGAGTAAGACTCCGTTGGAATGGGCGAAATATGTGCAGGACAAAGTCTACGAACTATAAAAACAACCAACAAGATGGAACAGGAAATCATCCAGCCGATTGCCAAAGAATTGCTCAGAGGCGAACTGACGTCAGACAAACAGTTGCGCCTTACCAATAAGAGCAATAATGAGATTTATGTGGTTACCGCACATAATGCTCCCAATGTTTTGAAAGAGATAGGACGCTTGCGTGAGATAGTCTTTCGTGAGGCTGGTGGTGGAACTGGTAAGGAAATGGATCTCGATGAATTCGACCTTTGTGAGAATTGCTATAAGCAGTTGATTGTGTGGAATCCTGAGGCAGAGGAGATTATTGGTGGGTATCGCTATTTGTTGGGTACTGATTGGGAGTATGATGAGAATGGGCAACCCATCCTCGCTACGAGTCATATGTTCCATTTTTCCGAGCGGTTTATTAAAGAATATGCTCCCTATACTGCAGAACTGGGACGCTCTTTCGTGGCTTTGCCATATCAGTCTTCCCGTATGGGTGCTAAGAGTCTGTTTGCCCTTGATAACCTCTGGGATGGACTAGGTGCTATTACGGTGATTCGTCCTAATGTGCGTTATTATTTCGGTAAGATGACGATGTATCCCTCTTATATTCGTAAGGGACGTGATATGATACTCTATTTCCTGAAGAAATACTTTGATGATAAGGAAAAGTTGATAATTCCGATGAAACCGCTAAAAATCGAAACTGACGAGAAGGAGTTAGAGAAACTTTTCTGTATGGATTCCTTTAAGGAGGATTATCGGATCCTGAATCGTGAGATTCGTAAGTTAGGCTATAATATTCCCCCATTGGTCAATGCTTATATGGGTCTTTCTCCTACGATGAAACTTTTTGGTACCGCTATCAATTATGGGTTTGGTGATGTGGAAGAGACGGGTATCTTGATTGCGATAGACGAGATTTTCGAGGAGAAACGTAAGCGTCATATTGATACCTTTATCGACATGCATCGTGAGGAGTTGAAGATTACTTCGGGTGCTAATAAGGTAATTTATAAAGAGAAAGACTGATATTATACAATAGGCAGCGATATTCCATTCATCTTCTGGTAGACGTCCAACGCATAGACATCCGTCATACCTGCTATATAGTCAATTACTGCTATGATGCGGGTCTCTAAGTCTTCTGCTTTAATGTCATACTGACTTGAGACACGGTCGATTAATTGCTGAGAATAGAACCGTTTTGGGTGAGTCACTGCTTCTACCATTTGCTCCATCAGTGTTTCCATGATTTTGTAACCAGACAATTCCACGTCGAGTACAGGACGGCTCCTATAGATACGCTCTACGGATAGTTTGGCGCATTCCTCGTACGCTTTTCCTTGTAGGGGGTTGATGTGCTTGATGAGACTTCCAGTGAAGGTGCCTTCCAGTATTTCCTCCTCATGTTCTATAAAGGTGTTGACACACTCGCTTTCCAGTTTGCCAATCACACAGGCGCGCATATACACAACCATCTCGTTGGGATCGAGCACCCCCTCCTCGGCTATGCGTCCTTTGATTTTTGCCCTTTCTTCTTCATTGAAGAAACTGAGTAGTAGCCTCTCTGTCTCTTCGTAAGTGAGAATCTTCAGTTTATGGGCATCCTCCAAGTCCATAATCTCATAACAGATATCATCAGCAGCCTCTACTAGATAGACCAAAGGATGACGTACATATCGTAAGGGCTCATCTTCTTTCGATAGGCGAATAATTCCCATTTCATCGGCAAGTCGTTGGTAGTAATCTTGTTCTGAGTGGAAGAAACCGAACTTCCCTCTCTTGCTGGCTACAGAGGACGCATAAGGGTATTTTACGATGCTTGCCAATGTGCTGTAGGTCATCACAAAACCACCCGGTCGTCTGCCCTTAAACTGGTGGGTCAGTAGACGGAAGGCATTGGCGTTTCCCTCAAAATGTGTGATATCATCCCAGAATTCAGGACTCACTTCGTCTTTTAGGAAACTACCAGGTCCCTCTGTGAAGAATGTCTGTATCGCTTTCTCACCGCTATGCCCGAAGGGTGGATTGCCCAAGTCATGGGCAAGACATGCCGTACTGACAATCTGCCCGATTTGCTCGAACATCGTGTCTTCCAACTCAGGATGCTTTTCCTTGATAATACGGTGAGCCACATCGTTGCCTAACGACATGCCCACACTGGCAACTTCCAGAGAGTGCGTCAACCTGTTGTGTACGAAAATACTACCAGGCAAAGGGAATACCTGTGTCTTGTTTTGTAAGCGGCGGAATGGTGCTGAGAATATCAAACGGTCATAGTCACGTTTGAACTCAGTACGGTCGTCATGCGGCTTAGAGTGACGGAATTCCTGTCCTAACCGCTTGTTGGAGATAAGTATGTTCCAGTCCATCATTGTGGGTGCAAAGATACAAAAAATCAGACCTTTTGCAATGAAAACACAGGAAAACTTTTGTTTTGTTTGGTTGTTTCAGAAGAAATGACTACCTTTGCACATTATTAATAAAGAAACGTTTCGAAAAGATGATTAAAGTCAAGGTCGTAAACCGCGGGCACCAGCAGTTGCCTGCATACGCTACGCCCCAAAGCGCAGGTATGGATCTGCGGGCTAATTTGGAAGAGCCTGTCACGTTACACCCGTTGGAGCGCAGGCTGATTCCTACGGGCCTGCATATCGCTTTGCCCGAAGGGTACGAGGCCCAAGTGCGTCCTCGTAGCGGACTTGCACTGAAGCATGGACTGACAGTGCTGAACACTCCTGGAACCATTGATGCGGATTATCGTGGAGAGATTGGGGTGGTACTTATCAACCTGTCACAACAGGATTTTGTGGTAAATGACGGCGAGCGTATCGCCCAGATGGTGATTGCCCAACATGAACAAGCCGATTTTGTCGTGGTTGAGGAACTCGACCAGACGGAGCGTGGCGAAGGCGGCTATGGACATACTGGCGTAAAATAAAGGATATTCAGTGAAAAGACTTAGCATTCTCTCGTTTCTCCTGGTGCTGTTGGCAGGACTGCCTGTGGTCGCGCAGACAGTTAGCCAGAGTCGTCGCTACGATGCTTTCTTCCTGGAGGCGATCTGTGAGCGAGCCAAGGGGAATAGTGATGCTACTTTCGACCTGTTGCGCCGTTGTGTGGAGATTGACTCTACGAAATCCGAGGCGTATTTTTATCTTGCTCAGTATTATGGTGCCCTGAAACAGAAGGAACAGGCTCTTGCCTGTATCGAGAAAGCCGCTGCTTTGGAGCCGATGAACTCCACCTATCAGGAGACCTTGGCAAATACTTATATCAATCAGCGGCAATTTGACAAGGCGGCACAGGTCTTGGAGCAACTTTATGACAGACATCGTGATCGTGATGATGTCCTTGGCTTGCTGATAGAACTCTATGAGGAGCAACACGATTATGAGTCGGCGATAGAGACACTGACAAAACTGGAAATGATTGAAGGTAAGAGCGAACGCTTGTCTTATGCCAAGAGTAATTTCTATACCGAGTTGGGCGACAAGAAAGCCGCTGTTGCCGAGATGAAACGGCTTGCCGACCAGTATCCCAACGACCAGAACTATCGGGGACTTTATGCCAATACTCTTTTCGTAAACGGTCAGAAGAAGAAAGCCCTTGAGATATATCATGATATCCTGAGGATTGAGCCTGAGAACCGTAATGCCCTGATGGCATTGCTTGCCTATGAGAAGGACGAGGGCGACCTTGACGCGGCGGCAGCCTTGACAGAACAGGTGCTGTTGAGTAAGAATATTACCTCGCAAGACCGTGTACTGCTGATGCGTCAGGAGATCGGGAAGAGTGAGCAGGAGGGTGGTGACTCCACCAGAGTCTTGTATCTTTTCCATCGGATGTTGGAACAACCGCAGATGGATGCAGATGTCGCCATCCTGTGTGCTACTTATATGCATCTGAAGAATATGCCCAATGACTCTATTAGCCAAGTGCTGGAGCAGGTCCTGAGGGTGGCACCCGATAATGCTGCGGCACGTTTGCAACTGGTGAGTTATGCTTGGCAAGCAGAGGACATGCCTCGTATTATCACACTTTGCAAGGATGCCCGACAATATAATCCCGATGAAATGGCATTTTATTACTATCAGGGTATTGCCTATTACAAACAAGAGAAGTTGGATGAGGCACTGAATGCCTTTCAAAACGGTATCGGTGTCATTACTCAGGAGAGTGACCCTGATATTGTGAGTGACTTTTATGCCGTCATGGGGGATATCATGCATCAGAAAGGGCTTGACCAAGAGGCGTTTGCAGCCTATGACTCCTGTCTGCAATGGAAAGACGATAATTACGGTTGTCTGAACAACTATGCCTATTATCTCAGTGAGAAGGAGATTCAACTGGAAAAAGCGGAGCAAATGTCATTTCGTGCTATCAAGGCAGAGCCTAAGAACGCGACCTTCCTGGATACTTATGCTTGGATTCTTTTCAAGCAGAAGCGTTATGCTGAGGCGAAAATCTATATTGACCAGACCTTACAATGTGATTCTGACACCTCTGCGGTGTTATTGGAACATGCGGGTGACATCTACTATTTTGTAGGTGAGAGAGACAAAGCACTCGAATACTGGCAACAGGCATTGGTACTTGCCGATCGTACACCACAAGCGGCAGATGACAGACGACAGATATTGACAAGAAAGATAAAACTCAAAAAATACCTAAAAGAATGAAACCATCACGAATTTTTAAATTAGCCGCTTTGGCACTTCCATTGGTATTGGTAGCATGCGGCACACAGAAGAAGGCTGTGAAAGAGACATCTAAAGCACCTACGACCTTGAAGGCGCAGCAGTTCTTGCAGAAAGTGAGTGATAATGCGCAGTATGCCAAGTTCATCACATCTAAGGTGAAATTCTCTGTGGAGGTGGGTAATCAGCAACTGACATTGACTGGTAATCTGAAGATGAAACGCGATGACGTGATTCGACTCCAACTGATGGCATTCGGTTTCGTAGAGGCAGGCCGTTTGGAGTTCACCAAAGACTATGTGCTGATCATGGACCGAATTAATAAGCAGTTCATTAAGGCAAACTATAATCAACTGGACTTCATGCGGAATAGCGGACTTAACTTCTATTCCTTGCAGGCATTGTTCTGGAACGAACTCTTCCAACCTGGTAAGTCAAGGATAACGGACGAGTTGCTGAACAGTTATCAGACAGACCTGATAGGTGAAGATGCTATTATCTCCATGGAGAATGGTAAACTCTCTTATCGCTGGCTTGCCGACAAGGAAGCCGCACAGATTAAGATGGCGAATATCATGTATGACGACAAGATCCGTGGTAACTATCAGTTGAACTGGGACTATGAGGACTTCCGTGCCACTGGTAAGAAACTCTTCCCATTTGCCCATAAAATCCTGTTTAATACCCCTGACAAGTCCATCAAGATGGCTATGAACTTCAACTATCTGGGGAATGACGAGGAGTGGGAGACTCGCACAGAGATCTCCAGTAAGTATCGTGAAGTAACTGTTGACGAGATTCTTCGTCGCTTTATGGCTCTGTAATAATAGATGAGGCGAATAGGTATCCTTTTGTTGTTGACACTCTTTGCCCTGAGTCCGTATGCTCAGCAGCGACGTACGTCCCAGAAGGGTAAGGGTAAGACGACGGCAGTTGTAAAGAAGCGAACAACGAAAAAAACGACGAGAAAAACGGCTACTTCCAAGAAGACCAAGAAGTCGTCCTCACAACCTGTTTCTGTCCAAAGTCTGCAAAATCAACGCCAGATTATCCAGCAGCAGATTAAGGAGCAGGAGCAGAAACTTCGCTCTAATGAACGTGATGTAAAAAAGCGGTTGGAGAACCTGATGATGCTCAATACGGAGATAGCCCATAAACGTCGTACCATAGATACTATTCGTAAAGACCTCTCTTCACTGGATGTTGAGATAGAAGTGCTCAATACAGAGATTGATGTCTTGAAATCTGAACTGGAGGACTGTAAGCAGAAATATGTCAAGTCGATGCGTTATATGCACCGTAATCAATCTCTTCAAAGCAAATTGATGTTCATCTTCAGTGCCAGCAGTTTTACCCAGATGTTCCGCCGTATGCGTTTTATGCGGGAGTATGCTTCCTATCAGCGCTCTCAGGGTGAGGACGTGAAGGTGAAACAGGCTGAGGTGAATGCTAAGCAAGTGGAACTTCTTGCCGCCCGTGATAACAAGAAACAGTTGCTGCATCGCGGAGAGAGCGAGCGTCGTTCGTTAGAGGGTAAGCAGACTGAACAGAAGAATGTGGTGTCTGGTTTGCAGAAACAACAGAAGGAAATCCAGAATGTCATTGCCCAGCAGAAGAAGAAAGACGCCGCACTTAATGCACAGATTGACCGCCTGATAGCCGAGGAGGTGGCTCGTCAGAAAGCACGTGCTGCTGCTGAGGCGAAGCGCAAGGCAGAGGCTGAGGCGGCAAAGAAACGTGCTGCTGAGTTAGCGCGTAAGAAAGCGGCCGCCGAGGCAGCGGCAAAGGAGAATGCCCGTCGTATCGCAGAGGCAAAGGCACGTGAAGAGAAAGCGAAGGCTGAGGCTCGTGCCGCTCGTAATAAGAAGGCTCGGGAGGCGGCGGAGCGACAGGCTCGGGAGGCGGAGGTTGCCCGTCTCGCCGCTGAGCGTCGTGCGGAGACAGAAGCGCGTGAGCATGCGAAGGAGGTTGCTGAGGCTAAGAAGAATACGGAGACACTCGATTATTCCATGTCCTCAGAGGATCGTCGACTGAGTGGTAATTTTGAGAGTAATCGTGGACGTTTGCCCATGCCGATTACCGGTCCTTATCGTATAGTGAGCCATTTCGGTCAATATAATGTGGAGGGACTGCATAATGTCACCCTTGATAATAAGGGTATTAACATCAAGGGACAGAATGGTGCGCAGGCTCGTTCTATCTTCGACGGTGAGGTGAGTGCCGTCTTCAGTTTTGGAGGTACCATGGTGGTGATGGTTCGCCATGGCAGTTATATCTCCGTCTATTGTAATCTTTCCTCCGTCAACGTGCATCGAGGGCAGAAGGTAAGCACTCGCCAGGCATTAGGACGGATAGGACAGGATGATATCCTCCAGTTCCAGTTACGCAGGGAGACAGCAAAACTGAATCCGGAGTCATGGCTGGGACGCTGATGATTCTCGAAATATCGTTATTCCGAAATCAACTTTACGTAAGTGTTGATTGCCTGATGAATCTCTTCAATTTTAACGAATTCATCGGCAGAATGGCTGCGACTGGACTCCCCAGGTCCTAACTTGAAAGAAAGGAAGGGCATCAGTGCCTGATCCGACAGGGTGGGAGAACCGAAAGGTTTCATTCTCATCCGCTTGCATTTCTTCACCAAGGGATGGTCTTCTGGGATGGAAGAGGAGTGCAGACGGAAAGAACGTGCCTTCAACTCGCTTTTCATGTGTTTCTGTAAGAAAGCGAAGAGATATTCGTTCTGGTAATATTCATTGGTACGGACATCAATGACAAACTCCACCTTGTCGGGTATGACGTTATGCTGGGTGCCGGCATGAATGACAGTTACCGTTGCCTTGGTCTCTCCTAATAGCGGACTGACCTTGCGGAACTGATAAGCACGGAGCCATTGCAGGTCGTCCAATGCCTCGTAGATGGCATTCACGCCCTCGTTACGGGCGGCATGACCGCTCTTCCCATGGGCGATACCGTCAATCACCATCAGTCCTTTCTCAGCGATAGCGGGCTGCATACCCGTCGGTTCTCCGACGATGGCGACATCAATCTGGGGTAAATGGGGTAAGACAGCGGAGAAACCGTTCTGACCGCTCACCTCCTCCTCACACGAAGCGACATAAATAAGGTTGTATGGCAGATCCTTCTCTTCACACAATATGCGATATGCCTGCAACAGACTGACCAGTCCACCGCCACAGTCGTTTGCTCCTAGACCGTAGAGTTTGCCATCCTCAATTGATGGAGTAAAAGGGTCACGGACCCATGTCGCCACCGGCTTCACCGTGTCAATATGTGCGTTCAGCAACAAAGTGGGTTTCTTCTTACTGAGTCGTTTCGCCACCATCAGATTGTTGCCGATACGCTTACAGGGGAGTCCCCACGTCTTAATTTGCTGTTGCAGGATGTCCGCAGCAGCCTTCTCGTCCCTGCTGACAGAGGGGGTGCTGATGAGTCTGCTCAACAGTTCCACCGCTTCGTTTGTATATTTCTTGTATGCCATATCTTCTGCAAAGATACAAAAAATAATGATACCTCTCTCTCATTTTTTCATTTCTTCATTTAAATTTCTCATTTCTCATTTCTCATTTCCCATTTAATTTATTATCTTTGCACCTAATTAATAATATAGGCTTATGCAGATAAATAGTCATATGTCGGTGTTGATACACGACTTAGCCGCTCATTACGGTGACCGTGAGATGTTGATTTATCAGGATTTCGGTGGTAAGGAGTGGAAGTCGTTATCATGGAATCAAGTGTCGCAAACCGTCAAGCAGGTCAGCAATGCCCTGTTGAATCTGGGTGTGAAGGTACAGGAGAATATCGGTATCTTCTCGCAAAACTCGGTGCAGTATCTGGAGTGTGACTTTGGCGCCTGGGGTGTCCGTGCGGTCACTATTCCTTTCTATGCTACCAGTTCCGAGCAGCAGATCCAGTTCATGATCAATGATGCGAAGGTGCGTTTCCTCTTTGTGGGTGAGCAGGACCAGTATGACCGTGCACGTCGGGTGGTGTCTCTCTGTCCTACGTTGGAGCGTATCATCGTTTTCGACTCGTTGGTGCGAATCTCCACGCATGACCCCAATGCCATTTATTTCAGTGATTTCCTGAAACTGGGTGAGAAACTACCCCATCAGTCAGAGGTGGAGGCACGTCAGAAAGAGGCTTCTTTCGATGATATCGCTAATATCCTGTATACCAGTGGTACTACGGGCGACTCCAAGGGCGTCATCCTGCCACACTCTATGTTCCATGCCGCCTTTGAGGCAAACAACAAGTGTGTGCCTGTCGATGAGCACGACCGTGTGATGAATTTCCTCCCCTATACCCATATCTTCGAGCGTGGATGGGCACTCCTCTCCCTGACGAAGGGTGCCACGATGATCGTGAATACCCATCCGCAGGAGGTGCAGCAGTCGATGCGGGAGACACATCCCACCTGTATGTCCTCCGTACCCCGTTTCTGGGAGAAGGTGTATATGGGTGTGATGGATAAGATCGACCATTCCAGCACCGTGCAGCGTAAACTCTTCATGCATGCGCTGAAAGTCGGTCGTAAGCATAATATCGAATATCTGAGTTTGGGTAAGAAACCGCCGATGGCACTCCATCTGGAGTATGAGATGCTCAACCGCACCGTATTCTCTTTGGTACGTAAGGAGTTAGGGCTGGAGAATGCCCATTTCTTCCCCACAGCAGGTGCGGCAGTGAGTGCTTATGTGGAGGAATTTGTCCATTCCATCGGGATTAATATGATTGTAGGCTATGGCTTGACAGAGTCTCTTGCCACCGTCTCCTGCGACCACTTAGGAGAGCCCTATACCGTCGGTTCCGTCGGTCAGCCCATAGAGGGCATCGATATCAAGATCAGTGAGGAGGGTGAGATATTGCTGAAAGGTCCGACGATTACACCGGGTTATTATAACCGTGAGGATCTGACGAAGGCAGCCTTTACGGAGGATGGTTATTTCAAGACGGGTGACGCTGGTTATCTGAAAGACGGTGAGTTGTTCCTGAAAGAGCGTATCAAAGACCTTTTCAAGACCAGCAATGGTAAGTATATCGCCCCGCAGATGATAGAGTCGAAACTCTTGGTCGACAAATATATCGACCAGTTGGCGGTGATCGCCGACCAGCGTAAGTTCGTCTCGGCACTCATCGTCCCTGTTTACCCGCTCCTGGAGGAGTATGCCCGTGAGCATAATATCCCGTTTGAGAACCGTGAGCAACTCTGTGCTGACTCGCAGATCATCGAGATGATGAAGGAGCGCATCGACACCCTCCAGCAGCAACTCGCCCATTACGAGCAAGTCAAGCGTTTCGTCCTTCTTCCCCACCACCTGTCCATGGAGAAAGGTGAACTCACCAACACCCTCAAGATCCGCCGTCGGGTACTATATGAGAACTATAAGGAACAAATCGACAAAATGTATGTCGATTAGTTCCAAATGAGAAATGTGGAATGAGGAATGAGAAATGTAAATGAAGAAATGGTGAAATGTAAATGAGGCTATGAGTAAGTCGCAAGAAAATATTATTATTTCCAAGACTGAGGATTTCGCCGATAGGATAACCAAGATGTACCGGTACCTTTCTGAGAAACGTCAGGGGGATAAAGATATGCTCAAGCAGATTATTCGTAGTGGTACGAGTATCGGCGCTAATGTCTCCGAAGGTCAGTTCGCACAGACGAAACCTGATTTCCTGACAAAGATGACGATAGCACTGAAGGAAGCCAATGAAACACGGTTCTGGTTGAAAAGACTATATGCCTATGGCTCCTTGACTCAAAAAGAATTTGACTCTATTATACGAGATAGTGAAGAGATTATAAGTATATTAACAATAATAACAAGAACAACCCGAGAGAATTTGAAAAATGATGGTGTAAGGTAATGTGTCATGAATGGAGTATGAAAGGGGCATGGATTCATTTCATCATTTCTTCATTTACATTTCTCATTCCTCATTTCTCATTTCTCATTTAAAAAGAATGATAACACAAGATCAGCTAAAGGATGTACTTGACCGTGCGGACGCACTCTACAAGTACTTGAAGATAGACGAGAAGAAGATGGAGTACGAGGAGGAAGAACTTCGTACACAGGCTCCTGACTTCTGGGAGGACCAGAAGCGTGCAGAGGCACAGATGAAGAAGGTGAAGGGCATCAAACGATGGATTGATGGCTATAACGAGGTGCGTAATGCCGCTGATGAACTCCAACTCGCCTTCGACTTCTACAAGGAGGAGATGGTGACAGAAGAGGAGGTCGACCATGACTACCAGGTGGTATTGGATCTCCTGGAAAAACTTGAACTCAGAAACATGCTCCGCCAGAAGGAGGACCCGATGGAGTGTGTCCTCAAGATCAACTCTGGTGCCGGCGGTACCGAAGCACAGGACTGGGCGGAGATGCTCATGCGTATGTATCAGCGGTGGGCAGAGGCTCATGGCTATAAGGTGAGCATCTCCAACCTGCAGGACGGTGACGAGGCTGGTATCAAGAGTGTCACCATGCAGATAGAGGGTGGTGAGTATGCGTACGGCTACCTGAAGTCGGAGAATGGCGTGCATCGTCTGGTGCGTGTCAGTCCATATAACGCACAGGGCAAGCGTATGACATCCTTTGCCTCTGTCTTCGTCAGCCCGTTGGTCGATGACACCATCGAGGTATATGTCGACCCCGCAAAACTGTCGTGGGACACGTTCCGCTCCAGTGGTGCCGGTGGTCAGAATGTCAATAAGGTGGAGTCGGGTGTCCGTCTGCGTTATTGGTATACCGACCCCGATACGGGAGAGGAAGAGGAGATCCTCATTGAGAATACCGAGACACGCGACCAGCCGAAGAACAAGGAACGTGCCATGGCACTGCTCCGCTCGCAACTCTACGACCGTGCCATGAAGAAACGGTTGGAGGCTCAGGCGAAGATAGAGGCAGGTAAGAAGAAGATAGAATGGGGCTCGCAGATCCGCTCGTATGTCTTCGATGACCGTCGGGTGAAAGACCATCGCACCAACTACCAGACCTCGGATGTCGATGGGGTGATGGATGGTAAAATCGACGATTTCATCAAGGCTTACCTGATGGAATTTCCCTCGTCTGGCGACGAGTGAGATTCCAAATGAGAAATGAGAAATGAAAGAAATGAGTAATCGACGCTGTCGCTTTTACAAAGCGAAGCGACTAAAAGAAATGTAAATGTAGAAATGAAGGAATGACGGGCGACTTTGCTGCGCTTGTCACAGACATTTAGGCGATGAAGGTAATAAATTTAAAAATATAAATAACCACGAGGTGTGGGAGGTCGGGGAATGAGAATGCATTTCTACATTTTATCATTTGCATTTCTCATTTCTCATTTCTCACTTCTCATTTAAAAAGTCACTATTATGAGCAAGAAAAATCAAGCAAAGCGTGAAGCCTACGCTAAGAAACAGGAAGAGAAGGGTAAGAAAATTATTGGTTGGATATTCGGGGGACTGATTATCCTCGCTGTTATTTATCTGATCTGGACCTTCTCCATGATGGCGTAATGGCTGTTGAGATTGAACGCAAATTCTTAGTGCTGAACGACTCCTACAAACAGGAGTCGTTCAGTCACAGTCGTATCCAGCAGGGGTATATCTGTAGTGAGCGGGGACGGACGGTCCGTGTTCGCATCCGTGACGACCATGCTTATCTCACCATTAAAGGTCCCAGCATCGATGGCGGACTCTCCCGTGATGAGTTTGAGTATGAAATACCCTTGGAGGATGGTAAAAAACTAATGTTTCTCTGCGAACCAGGTATCATCGACAAAATCAGATGGCTCGTCAAGCGTGGCAATCATACCTTTGAAGTTGATGAGTTCTTTGGTGAGAACGAGGGACTTGTCATGGCGGAAGTGGAACTTTCATCCGTTGATGAAAGTGTGGAATTCCCCGATTTCATCGGAAAGGAAGTGACTGGTGACCGCCGTTATTACAATAGCCAGTTGCGTCGCCATCCCTATCAGCATTGGAACTGATTGCCTTACCCTTTTTGTTATGGATTCAGCAGTTGCCAGCCTATGTCGACATAGCCAGCCATCACCTCCCGACCGTGCTGGTCGAGACCGCACTCCACACTTGCCATCGCCACTGTCAGGTCACACCAGACAATCTTTGTCTCTTCCTTCATCGGAGGGAGTAGGGTGGTAGGGGCTATCCCTGTCAACAGGCTCACCGTCTTGATATATGCCTGTACGTTATTCTCCGTCTCGGGTGCCCATCGTCGGATGATCCGGCAGATGGTGTTACACTTGTGTTTCTCATAATAGGTGCGCAACAGTTTCAAGGCGGCACGGCACCCCTGTGGCATAGTCTCAAATTTGACGAAGATCTTGTCACCACCTTCTTTCACCTCGCCCAACCAACAGAAGTCAGGACTTTTCACAATATTCAGCGGATTATTGTTCCGCAATCCTCTTGCCATTTCATTTGTACTCATAATTTCTAATTTCTAATTCCTAATTTCTAATTTCTAATTCCTAATTTGAATAAACACCACTTCACCGTTTTCCTTCGCCTCTACCATCCGCTGTTTTAAGTCGTACATCGTATTTGGACTGTTCACCAGTCTGCCATCTCCGTGATATTCCCCGATGATGATGCCGCCAGCGGTAATGTCCTTCACCGTCTTACCCACTAAGATACGCACGTCTTTGAACTTATTAACCCAGAGGAGCAGAGGTAGCCAACGGTCTTGACGCGCACAGTAGGTGATGACGACGGGATAGCGACCCTCAGGAATGGCGGCACGTTTCTTTATGATGTGTCTTCCTGTCATATCCAGTTCTTTGATTTTCGGCTCTAAGGTGTCACAAAGATACTTCTTGCCCTCGGCTGTTTCAATGCTAAGTCGACCTACGGTGAAATGGTCGTTTTTCTCTATTCTTTCTATGATTAGTTCCATATTTAATTATTTTAATTTTCGAAAACTGAGATTTGAGATTTGAGACACATAACCCCTGCTCTTCCAGACATCAATCATGTGCTTACTGTTCTTTCCGTCTAAACCTTGCCGTCGTCTCACGTTGACGGCATCTTGCAAAGTGAACTCGTCGGGCAGCATAGCAAGAAGATTGCGAGGCCCCCTTTTGTTGGGTTTATCCTCTATCTTCTCAGCATTTGCAATATCCTCCCCGAAGAACTGTATCTTGCACCACATATCATATTGCAGTGACCAGCGCACAAACTCCTCTATGGTCTTATCCCACTTGTAATCGTTAGCGACATACAGCAGGCAGCCCTTCAGCCAGGCGATGACCGTAGCACGGAAAGAGAGGTTCTCATATACCCTCGACTGGCTCAGCCGTGAGAACTCCGCATTCTCCTCCACCATCTTCTGGGCGAGTTTAAACGCCTGAGGACAATCGACCTCACCAACCGCTTTTGTCAGTTGCTCGATGTATGGGCGAAGGTCTTCCTCGAAGGCTGCGTCGTATGTGCCGTAGACTGGCATCTCAGCACCAATCTCCCTTTCAGGAATAGTACAGAAGTTGATACGGCTGATAGGTCCGTCAGTCAGGACATTGCGGAAATAGTGCTGTCCCTTGGTGATGGTCGTTGCCGCATTCCAGTTGAAGCGGATGCATATCTTCTCCGTGACCGACCCCGTTCCCACACGGGTCTGACCGTAGCGGTTGTCAGGGTCGAAGGAAAGACACATGATCTGGAACTGCTGACCGCTCTTGCCAGAGCCACGAAGGGCATCAAACTGGTCTATCTCATTCATCTTCGTGTAGAGGAAATGCCCGTCAGCATCTGCCATACGCATCACGAAGGCAGGGTTCGTCATGTCAGGGTCGATCTCTTGAATGATAAGCCCCTCAGGACGCTGGCGTTTGTCCTTATTGGCACCCTTCGATGACACCTCCTGTTTCCATTGCTTCTCACGGGCAAGGTTCTCCTCGTCACGTTTGCGGATATCCGCCATGATGTAGTTGATAGGTTGTGAGATACAATCCTTACCAGCACCCGTTCCAGCCATCAGAACGTTCATCAGGGTAGCCTCATGCAGCACATTGTCTATATAGCGGAACTTCACTTTGTAGAAGTGGGCAGCCAAGGCAGGGAACACGGCATGAGCCACAGCAGGCTTATAGACATCAGGAGTACGGGAGATCAGTAGTTGAATTAACTTGGGGAGTTTCTTCGGCATGGCTGGGGGAAGGGACTCCCCCTCCGCCCCCTCTGTGTAGAGGGGGGACTCTTGTAGGTCGCCGACGATCTGCTGCACCACCTTCGAGAACCCTTTTGGCGATTCCTTGCAGGCGGAGTCCACGACACGTTGCACCTCGTCCTCCGAGAGTCCCAGACGGGGGATGACCTCTAATATCCTCTGAGGCTCATTCTCCATAATGGCACGGAGATTGACCGCCAGTTTATGGAGTCTCACGTTACGCTCCCCCTCGACAGGGATGCCCCCAGTACGTTTCCAATACTCATTGATGATATCGGAATAGGGAACGCCACGGTAGAGACCCCTCCCATCCTCCCCTGTTGAGGGGAGGGGCTTTAAACCGTCAGTCCTCAATCCCTGTTCTCCCCCTAAACAGGGGGAGTTAGAGAGGGTCTTCCTCTCAAACACCTCATCATCCAGATAGATCAAGTCCTCCTCGCTTCCCGTTGTCGTATAGAACACACGGGTGATGTCCTTTGCCCCCTCGTCGTACTGCACACCAATCAACTGACTCGCCCAGAGCAGGTTCTCCTCCTGTGTCTTTTCCGCTTTACGCCTGAACACCACGTGATAGCCCTGTCCCCGGGCACTCAGCTCCAGCATCAGCAGTCCCAGCTCGTCTTTCCTTGACAGGATGTGCTCTCTCACAGCCTGCATCTGTTCCGCAGGGACATGGTCGATGTCCATTCCTACGGTGGTACTCATCGTGACGGAGCCTTTCAGCGTCCCGTCCTCGTTCGGCAGACACGAGTAGTTCATCTGCACCAGCCTGCTCTTCTTGCGGGTGTCACCGTTGCGCACAGCCTTCACGGTAGCCTTCTGCTCCTCTGAGTTCCGCAGGGCAAGATACTCCTCTCTTGTAAGGACGGGGCGCATCATCTTCGCCCTGTCCTTATTATAATAGATGACATGTACACTCATGGCGGTTACTGGTTTTGGTGGTTGAAGAAATCATACAGGAACTTTCTCCCCTTTTCCGTCCATACCAGGTAGCGCTCCGTGTGCCAGATACCCAGGCGGTTGCGGCGGCCGTGAGTACGTGACTTCGCCAGTCCCATGCGGGCATAGTCTGCATAGAGCATATACTCACCGCTCTGCCAGTAGAGGATGCCCAGTGCAATCAGCATGCGGTACAGTTCCGGTCCCGTCATCGCCATCTCCTTGGCAATCTGTGTGGTCGTCAGACAGTCAACGCTCTGCAGCACCTCGTCGCAGTAGTCCGCTTTCTCCCCCAGCAGTCTTACCTCAGCTGGTTGCAGCGCATAGCGTCCGCTCTTACGGATGGCTGGCAGCACCTCACTGGTCACCCACCGCTTGAATGCCTTTGCTTGTCTCAACTTGGAGGAGAGGATCAGGGAGTACATACCGCTCTCATTGATAATGACGGCTCGTGTCTCATAGGCACCCTCCCGAATTGGGAGGGTGCTCTTGTCCTCCTTGTCCACATGCTGCTGAACAGCCTTTGAGGTATTGATGTACCCTAGTGCCTGTGCCACATCCTTACCTACGAAGAAGGTCTCGCCCCTCTCATTCGTCATGGTCCGTACCTCTCCGAACACCTTGTTTTTGAAAACTTGAATCTTTGTTCTCATTTTTTTCGAGTTTTGTGAGGAAGAAGTGCTGAAATCGGTACCTTTTCACTCATGAGACTTCCGTCACTCACTTCACTCGGGTTCTGTGTCACTATTGACGGTGCAAAGGTACGGGTAATAAAAAAGAAAAGCCCCCTATATAGGGGCTATCGATAGGGGCTATATAGGGGGTAATGGTCTTGATAATCAGATAGTTATACTAATCCTCGAAAATAGATTCAATGATTTTATATCTGGGAGGCAATATGCCAGTCTGTTGGATGTCCCATTTCTCCTGTGCCAGATTCCGTATACCCCACAGTCGCTCAAAGGTCTTCCATTTGGCTTTCAGGTTCATTTTCTCCGCGAAAGCCTCCGCAATACACATAGCCTGCTTACGGGAGGTTCCGGGAAGTAGTTGATGGTTCTCGTCCACAAACTGTTCTTTACATAACAGTTCCCAATATACAACCGCCTTGTCTGTTGATAATAAATCGTCCTCCTGCTCGTTTACAGACTCAACATCCAGGATTCTCCTTGGCAGATTACCAGGAGAGGCGACAGGTCCAAGACTGTATGTTCTGCTTGCACGCTTTTGTGCTAATCTTGTCTGCTTAAGTATAAAGGTGTCCTGGTGGTCTGCGGCATAGGCATAGAGTCCCAGCAAGATATCCTCGTCGGGAAAGTACCTGACAATATCCAGTGCCTTCCTTAAAGGAACCGGTCCCTTGCAGGTCTCTATATATTCTCCTCTATAATCCCTGTGGTTAACCATTCATTTGAGGGTGGAGTATAAGGTGGAGTATAAGTCTGTGTGACGCAGCAGATCAGCGATCTCGTTACAGGTTTGCTGCTCTGGAGTTAAGTGATTGGGGTCGAAATCGTCAACAAAGTATTCATCGTATGGAGGCTCGTAAAGACTTTTGAAATGGAATCTCAGATCTTTACCAAAGCAAAGATTATACTGCCGTACTATCTTGCAAAACCAAGGCAGCATATTCTCCGGCTCCATAATGGGGACTGGCATGGGATACATAAAGTCCATGCTGTTGATGATTAATTTGTCATCTTCATCGACATAATTGCCTTTCGTGACATATAGTGTGACATCAAAATTCTTCTGTGTATCGTTGAGAATAGTGAATCCCATGAATTCCACTTTAGAATAAAAATCCATAATACGATGTCCTCCCCAGTTTCCACTATAAGCAATTTCCTCTAATCGTGGTTCTATCAGCGTACAGAACTCAAAACATGTCATCCTGCGGTCTTCCGTGTCAGTCAGACGTACCACTTGTACATCATTGCACTCCACTTTGTCCCAGACGACTCCTTCACCGTCTAGAATTGTTAGGATATCACCGTCGTCTTTGACCAATCCTCCCAATTTATCTAATATACGATGAATGTTAGATTTGTCCACATACGACACGACTGGGTGGCTGTGTGTGGTGATACCATACTCACCGTTTTCTCCACGTGTCTCATCTATTACAATAAGCGTGGCAATCTGAATCCCTATCTCTCCTTTACAGACAATAATCTGATAAGGCGGGTCAAGTTTCAATAACTGGGTTTGAATCATCTCTTTGTTCTTTATAATAATTTTCACTTTTCCTCCTGTATAAATCCGATGCGTCTCCGCTGCTTTGGCTCCCTGGGCTGCAGTTCCGCCAGTGCCTCGCTGATGGCGTCGAGCTGGGCACGGGTCGACTCGTTAATGTCGTTCTGGTCGTGCAGTATGTCCTCTATATCGAGTTTCAAGTCCTCAAAGTCCTTCCGTAACTGCGCTATCTCGGTATTGGGACTTGTTGGAGGCAAGGAGCTTGCCATGTGGCGGAACGCGACAAAAGCACGCATAATCCCAATATTTACTTGTATAGCTAATGGGGAACGTAATACGCTACTCAGCATGGCGACCCCATTCTCAGTAAAGGCGTATGGGAGTTTTCGTAACCCCTTTTTTACAAAATTGGATGTCGCAAATTGCGATTTCCAATCGTCAAGGTCTTTCTTGTCAGTATGATTGGATGACATTAGTTGAGATCTCAGAATTTCAAGCTCTCCTTTAGTGAGTTGAAACATGAAGTCTTCTGGAAAACGTTCAATATTACGTTTTACCTGCTCATTGAGCCTTCCTGTTTTTACGCCATACAGCTCCGCCAAGTCACGGTCCAGCATCACCCGCTGTCCCCTGATCTCATAGATCTTGTTACGTATCGGCTCTAGGTTCTGTTCCATATCGTTGCTAGTCAGGATAGTTGGTAACCTGTTCTTGTGCAAATATACTAGGATAGTTGTTTATTTCCAAAAAAAAATGTTCCAAAAACGTTTCTGTATGTTTCCAGCAATAAAAATTGCCCATTTCATCGGAAAGAAAAATTCACAAAATCTATCACAGACTTTGCGGATTAGGACATTGTTGGATTAATATTTTAATTTCTCTGTCAACCACCAACGTAACATCTATCATCTATTAAAAAAAACACATACTAATCATGATTTTCTTCTTGAAATCCTGTCAATTCTTCATAAGTGACTGATACACAGTGTTGTTTTCGTGATGAAGCAGTCACAAGAAACAAACTGGTTACACCGAAAGACTGGCTATCCTGCTTGGGGAGAGACAGCAGAAACACCAAGAACGTCTCTCACGTGAGAAAGAAGCACTGGCACAGGCATAAACCGGTCACTAATAGAAAAGCAGGTAACTAGTGATTACCTGCTTTTTTTCGGTTCAATTACATACTGATACTTTTGAAAACGTATGATTCGAGCCTCAACAAAAAGAAAAACCCCATAAACAGAGGGTTTTCCAGTGATTCTTATATTCTTTTAGATTCAGAATAGAATTTTCAATCGCTACTTCACTTCAATATCTATATTCTTAAACTTTCCAAATCCCTTATGGTGTCTATATACCCATCGAGTACCAGAGGGTACATATAATGTGCAATCATCCAAATTGAATCCTTCAAATGCTTTTTCATCAATTATAATTTTGTCTATATTTTCAACCACAGAATGGATTGCTCTTAATGATGTGCAGTTACTAAAAGCAGATTCTTCCACCGAATAACAATTAGAATTTGGCATATCTATATTCATAAGAGAGGAACATCCCATAAATGCGTTTCTACCTATTTTTGTTACTGATTTAGGAAGACAAATGTTCTTAAGTGAAGTGCAGAATTTAAATGAATCATGCCCAACTGTAATCACCGAATCTGGTATATCAATGTTCTCAAGGGATTTACAACATACAAATGCATAATCGACTATCTTTTGCACAGAAGTTGGTATTTTAATGCTTTTAAGTGAAGAACAGCCTCCAAATACATTTTCACCGATTTCTGTTACTGAATTCGGAATATCAATGCTATTTAATGAAGTGCAACCATGAAAAGCAAAAGAGTCAATTTTGCTAACTGAGGTGGGAATACAAATGCACTTAATTGAGGTGCAGTCACCAAATAAGCAATAAGCAATTTCCTTTAATGAATTAGGTATTTTGATGTCCTCAAGTGATGTGCAATTCTGGAATGCATTCTTACCTATTTTCGTAACAGAGTTAGGAATGTTAATACTATTAAGCGAAATACAACCCAAGAATGCACACTTTCCTATTTCGTTCACAGTATTTGAAATATCAATGCTCTCAAGGGAGGTACAACCCTCAAATGCTTCTTCGCAGATTTCTGTCACGAAATTTGGTATTTTGACATTCTTGAGGGAGATACAGCCACAAAAAGCTCTTTTTCCGATTTCTTTCACCGAAATAGGTATATCAATGCTCTCAAGTGAGATACAACCTTCAAATATACTTTCACGTATTACTCTTTCTGATTCTGGTATGTCAATCCTCTTTAGAGAAGTACATCCCTCAAACGCCCTTTTGCCTATTGCCTTTACAGAGTTTGGTATGTCTATGCTCTTGAGGGATGTACAACCACAAAATGCTTTTTCACTAATTTCCGTCACTGAATTTGGTATGTCTATGCTCTTAAGAGATGTACAACCATAAAATGCTTTTTCACCAATTTCCATCACAGAATTAGGTATGTCTATGCTCTTGAGGGATGTACAACCACAAAATGCTTTTTCACTAATTTCTGTTACAGAGTTTGGCAGGTTGATACTTTCAAGGGATGTGCATCCTTCGAATAAGATATTACATATTTTCACTACAGAATTTGGTATATCCATTTTCTTAAGAGAGGTACAGCCATGAAATACGTAATAGCCTATTTCCGTCACTGAGTTCGGTATTTCAACTTTTTTTAGGGAGGGACAATCAGTAAACGCACCATCACCTATTATCTTCACACAATTAGGAATTTCAATACTTTCAAGTGAGGAACAACCCTTAAAAGCATCACTACAGATTTCTACAATAGAGTCAGGGATGTTGATTATCTTAAGAGATGTACAGCCTTGAAACATTTCGGGACTGATTTCTGTTACTGAATTTGGTATGTATATATTCTCAAGTGAAGTACACTTTTGAAATACGTAAGAACCGATTTTCGTCACAGAATTTGGTATTTTTATGTTCTTTAAGGAAGTACAGTTACTAAACACGCCATCACCTATTGTTTTTACAGAATTAGGTATGTCTATACTCTCAAGTGAGGTGATGCCAGCAAGCGCAAATCTACTAATAGAAATAGTTCCATCTCTTACTGCCAACTGCTTCTCCTTTACTCCTCCTTTAAAATTATACAAGATGTTATTAATGTAAATTAGCCCGTCAAGTTTATTATCATACCACTTAGTATTATCAAATGCACAATTACAAATATCCACAACAGAGTCTGGTATGTTAATGTTTTCTAGGGAGACACATCCCATAAATGCACTGACTCCTATTTTCGTTACAGAATCAGGTATATTGACGTGCTCAAGGGCGGAACAGCGTTCAAACGTACGATAACCAATTGCATTAACAGAATTTGGTATGTCAATGCTCTTAAGGGACATGCAACCGTCAAATGCTCCTTCACCGATGCTTGTTACTGAGTTAGGAATGATAATGCTCTCAAGCAAAGAACAATCCCTAAAAGCATCGTTACCTATTTTCTTTACGGAGTTTGGTATTTTGATATTCTTAAATTTACAACATGCAAATGCATCATTGTAGATTTCTGTCACAGAGGTAGGTATCTCAATATTCTCAAGAGACGTGCAACCACTGAACAAATAGTTGCATATTTCTTTTACAGAATTGGGGATTTTGATAATTTTGAGAGAAGTACAATTGCTAAATGCGCCACTGCCGATTGTTGTCACAGATTTTGGTATTATAATACTTTCAAGGGCGGTACAGTAACGAAAAGCATTATACCCTATAGTCTTTACAGAATTTGGTAATTTGACACTCTTGAGTTTACAGAACGCAAATGCATCATGGTAGATTTCCGTCACAGAGTTTGGGATGACAATGTGATTTACGCTTTCATCCAAAACCTTAACTAATACTTTTCCGTCATTGCTCAATCTAAGTAATTCTTTTGCCATATAATTTGTCATTGTAACTGCAAAATTACAATTCTAATTTGAAATGACAAGTTAATTATTGATTTTTTTGTGTCTTATTATGGGAAATATCGCCGTATTGGATACAACTAATATTTTTTTTAGAAATCCAATAGGTCATAACTACTTTCCAGTTCGCTGTCAGTAATCCCCAAATATTTCTTCGTTATGGTTGGGCTAGCGTGATTGAATAGGGTCTGCAATCTCACTGGTGCTAAGTGCTGCAATCTGCTTCATAACGAAATCTCCTATCTGATTAAATGATTAATACTTTCTAACTATGTTCTTTGGTGTACCCCAACCGTTCAAAAGAGTAGGTTTCCTTCACTGCATCCTCGTAACTGGTTACGTCCTTGATGAACGCTGCCGTTGTTACACCATTGCTAATGCTCTCGACCATCCAGATTCCCCACAGTGAGCGGTGTCTGCCAAAGTAATATGTTCCTACTGTCTTTGCCATTGTTGTTTACTTTTAACTGTTACTTTTTCTGTCAAAGGTCAGTGGGTTAATTGTTCCCAAAATGTTCTCCATGAGTTACTATCTCACTACGTAATAATCCGCTTAGCATTCCAATTCCTTGCTGTGTAAAGGCATAGGGTAATGCGCGTCTGTCACCTCCTCTTCTGTTTGAAGTGCCAAAATGGCACCTCAAACTGTTATATTCTTCTTTGGTCAGTTGGAACATGAAATCTTCAGGAAAGCGTTCAATATTGCGTTTTACCTGTCTATTCATTTGCTTAACCTCCACTTGATAGACGAAAGCTATATCACGATCTATCATCACTTGTTCACCCCTGACTGTTATAATCAGTTTCTCAATGTCATGCTGACTAAGAGTAAGATCTCTTTTCTCCATATACTTATTAGTTCGGTTTTAGTCTGTTTCACACTCACTCTTCCTGTATGAATCCGATACGTCTCCGTGGCTTTGACTCCCTGGGCTGCAGCTCCGCCAGTGCCTCACTGATGGCGTCGAGCTGGGCACGGGTCGACTCGTTAATGTCGTTCTGGTCGGCAAGAGTATCCTCCATGTCCTGCTTGATGCGTTTGATCTCATTCTCTATCCTTTCAAACCGTTCAGCAGTGTCGGGTATTGATGTGATATGTGTAATATGGCGAATAGCGACAAAGACACGCATAATCTCACGGTTTATTTCAATTGCAGTCTCAGAGTGTAACACACTACTAAGCATTGCTATACCAAGTTCTGTGAAAGCAAAGGGTAAATATTTAAAGTTTTGTCCACGCTTATTGTCCAAGGTGCCAAATTGGCATCTTGATAGTTCGTCCCATGTAAGTTCAAACATAAAGTCATCACCCTCAAAACGTTCCATATTTCGGCGAACTTGCCGCTTTAGTTGTGATGTCTCTACTCCATACAACTCTGCTAAGTCGAAGTCCAGCATCACACGCTGTTCCCGAATCTCATAGATTTTGTTCCGTATCGGCTCTAAATACTGCTCCATACTTTTAATTCATCTTACTAATTAGTTCCGATGCCTTGATGTCATGCATCCGGGTGAAGGCAAACCATTTCTTGCCTAAGTCCTTGATCGAGGCTCCGATATGATATTTGCAATTTAAAGAATATCCTTGGAGTAGATGATCTTTTAAAACTTTTGTTGCCCATCTCCTAAAATCTGTTCCTTTTAGACTTTTGACCCGATATCCAACAGAAATAATTACATCAAGCGTATAAAAGGGTACAGGTCTTTTTACACCATTAACGTGTAAAATATGCACGTTATTCTCTCGATCCAATTCCTTTTCTTTGAATACATTGATGACATGGCGTCTAATATTGGACTCTTCCCTTCCAAACAGTTCTGCCATCTGACTGGTAGTCAGCCACACCGTCTCATCGCTCATCCGTACTTCCAGCCGAATAGTCTCATCCGGCTGGTACATCACGATCTCTCCAGTTTGCTCTAAATTCTGCTCCATACTTTTAATTCATCTTACTAATTAGTTCCGATGCCTTGATGTCATGCATCCGGGTGAAGGCAAACCATTTCTTGCCTAAGTCCTTGATGGAGGCTCCGATATGATATACCTCATCGTCAATCAGGAGGAAACGGTCATGCGCCTTGTTGAACTGCCGAACCTCGATGGTCGCATACTGCTCGTTATGACGGGTGATGTCTAATTGCAACTGCTCATTAACAGACTTGGTATAGACGGTTGCCATCACCCCATCCTGTCGCTTGTCCAACAAGGAGAGTACAGTGTCATCTACGTAATTGTCTATCAGAACCACCGATTGCTTCGCCTTTCTGATTAAGTCAGATACAAAACGATAGGCATCGAATATCTGTCCGTCGAAGAAGATACCCTCCACGGGTGGCAGGGACGTGCGGACGAAGAAGTTTACTTTATCTTTCAAATCAGATACTTGATGTTCAAGTGCGGCTATTCGCTGGTTCACAACATAACCTTTTAATAGATAATCTTTTAATACGCTATTTGCCCATTGACGGAACTTTACACCACGTTTAGAATTGACACGGTAGCCAACAGAGATAATCATGTCGAGATTGTACACAGGAACCTCACGATTAACCATACGTTTTCCTTCTTGACGAACCTGTCGGATTTTCCGACAAGTTGAATTCTCTTTTAATTCTTTAACCTCGTAAATATGTTGGATATGCTCAACAATATTTGTACGCGATGATTGAAACAACTCCGCCATTTGCGCCTGTGTCAGCCACACCGTCTCATCGCTCATCCGTACTTCCAGCCGAATAGTCTCATCCGGCTGGTACATCACGATCTCTCCAGTTTGCTCTAAACTCTGCTCCATATTGCAAGTGATGGTTTTAGTCTTTATTCTCACTTGCAAAGTTACAGGAAAAGGGAGAAACATTTGTTTCAATTTGTTCCAGAAAGGTATGGTTTTTGTTCCATATCCTCAGAAGACCGTTGTTTTTTGTGCAAAAAATGTTAAAACAGAAAAGAGCCCGGTAAAACCGTGACGGTCACCGGGTTCTTTGTTGATATGGGACGGGGATTAGTCTATAGTGACAATAGTCTCATCCGTTTGTCTATCCTCAAAAATCGAAGAGCAGTTCATCTAACTCTCTGGTGTGGGCAGGACCGCTGCCGCCACCGCCATAGTCGACACCGATACCACCCTCACCACCTGCAGTGGTGATGGTGGTGATGATGTCACTGCCAGCCAGCAGATGCTGTGTCATGCGGATATCTATTGCCTCCATCTGGGGCTTTGTGTATTCTTGCTTTGGCAAGCGATTGAAATCGATTAGTCTCTTATTCATATTCTTATTCCTTTACTTAATAACCACTTTACGTCCGTTCACGATAAACACTCCCTTCTTCGTAGGCTGTCCCTGCAACTTCTTGCCGTCGAGGGTGTACCAACCTGTGGCGGTAGCAAATTCTTCATTCTTCATTCTTAATTCTTCATTTATAGAAGTCGTACCGTCTTCTCCGAAGTTCAGTTCGATGGAGCGTACATCTGTGGCGGGATCGCCCATGACGAGGTTGGATTGCAGTTTCAGGTAGCCGTGGAAACAGTTGATGGTCACTGCGGATTTCGGATAATAGAGTTTGTTGTCCGCTCCCAGATAGAGTACCGTCTTGTCGTCAGCCTCCAGGGTGACAGGCTTAAAGGTACCATATTGATCCACATAGTCGGCGTGTGGAGAAGCGGCGTAAGGATCGATGACGACACCGCTGAAGGTAGGACTGGTGACGTCGCCGCCGCCGGTCCATTTCACGAAGTACAGATAGCCTCCGGTGGCGCTGTAGACAGTGTTGAAGATCAGTTCCAGTTTGTTTGTGTCCTGCCAATAGTTGCTCTTGGTGAGTTGCTTGACGGTGGCACCTTCAAGTGGTGTGCCGCTGAAGGTCTCCACCGAGAACGGCAGGCACAGCGTGTTCCATGTCCCGTCCTTATACAGTGTATGTCCGTTCAGTGTGATGTCGTAACTGATGTCGTCATCCTTCAGGTCGGTCTTACCCGTCTTCAGGTATTTGTCACGCTGATTCACCATCTTCAGGAAGTCCGTGTTGTCCACGTCATACTGAGGCATCAGTCTCGCATTGGTGTCGCTGAGCGTAGGACAGGTATAGTAGCAGTTCTCGATGGTGCCGCTATTATTTCCTGCGACGGCATAATTCGTATTACTGGAAGTGATGCTGTTGCCGAGATAGATGCTGTTCGACACATTGCCGTAATTAATCCAGCCGACGACACCTCCGGCGTATCCCTGGTTAGAGATGACCTCTGCCTGGCTGCTGCAATCCGTGACGCTGGAAGTGGCAGACTTCATCTGTGCCACTACACCGCTGGCGTAATAGTAGTTGGAACGGACGGTGACATCCTTCAGCACATGACAGTTCTCCACGCTTGCCGCACCTTCGAGGGTGCTGGCAATCGCCGCTGCCTGACTGCCCGTGATGGTGCTGTTTTTGACGATGACATTCTTCACCGTGCCGTCAGCCATGTTGACGAACAGCGCAGCGTCGTTGGAACCTGCCGCATTGATGTTCAGACCGCTGATGACGAAGCCGTTGCCGTCGTAATGCGCCTTGAGGGTCTTCACGGGCGTATAGTTATTCTCCGTATCCTTGTTGAAGGTGATGTTGGCATCCTGACGGAAGAACTTGCCCTCCAGTGCTGCGGCGTCGGTGCCGTTCATTGCCTCCGACATCTCGCTGAGTTGCTCCGCGCTCTTGATGATATAAGGTAAGGTCTCCGAGCCGTCACCGTCCCACGACCAGGTCAGTTTCTTGGAGAAGTTATAGGCATCGCCAGACTCAAAGGCGAGCGATACGCTGCGCACCCTGCTGTTGCCTTGCTCGTCGGTGGGATTTGCGATGTAGAAGTAACTGCCGAAGGCGTTGAGGGTTGCCGGCTTCAGACTGATGCCGTCGCCGTCCATCAGGAAGTACAGTTCGCGGTTCTCCTCGTCGATGCTCTCCTGCTCGAAAGTGCCCCAGAGTTCCAGCACCTCATCGTCGGCGCTCCATGTGGAGGCGTCATATGCCTTCTCGGCGATCAAACCGTAGTACTCCTCGATGACAACATTCTTGAACACGGGGTTCTGCACGTCGGTACCCGTCTCCTTGAAGCGGTAGAAGCAGGGGATGCCGGGTTCCGTG
>Ga0247611_10000858_pt1 | contig 58411 bp, 43 predicted proteins | sample 177DNAGHGhighgp2_FD_192422 | JGI IMG/M metagenome (GOLD analysis project Ga0247611, IMG submission 192422) | Sheep rumen microbial communities from Palmerston North, Manawatu-Wanganui, New Zealand - 1770 DNA GHGhigh gp2 | ecosystem: Host-associated > Mammals > Digestive system > Stomach > Rumen... | reverse complement strand
TTTTGGCGCCCATGTCCACGCTCTCCATTGCATCTGCGAGACGTGCCACCGCGCTCTCGCTGTGGGTCACCGCCAGCGTGCGCTTCCTCAGGTCGAAGTCGAGCGACGCGATGTCGTCGCCCAGCTCTGCCAGCTTCATACGGATGATGTTCTCCTCGCTCGGGCAGTCCATTCCCTTTACCTTGAAGAGCGTTACCGTCATTTTCTTTTGATTATCCATTCGTGTCTGTGTTTATTGTTTCTGTTCAATGTATTGTTTCATTCGGTCAGTTTCACCGCGCATATATGCGGGGAGCACTTTCCGGATGAAAATCGACCGCGCTCGTGAGCGGGGTGCGTTTTCCGGCCTCGTCCGTGGTCGCGCTCATGAGCGCGGTGTGTTTTCACGCCTCCGTCAGCTCTTCGCCACGCTGTCTTTAAGGTCTGCATAGTCGAAATCGGTGTTGCCGCTCTCCCATTCGCCACGGTTGATGTAGTTGGTGATGTTCTCGCTGATGTATCGGTAGAAAAGGATACCGAGTATATACGACTTGAAGTCCCAACCATCCACGCTGCCTCTCATCTCGTCCGCTATCGCCCAGATGGTGCGGTGCAGTTCGTTTCGTTCTTGCTCTTTTTTGTTGTCTGCCATAAGATTGTCGCTTACATTGCAATTAATTTGCAAAAATAGTAATTTTCGCATTGTGGTATGCATAAAAAACCGACGGATTTCTCCGAAGGGGTCTTGCCATTTCTTACCGAGTATTTGCAGACCTTTAATATTTGTAGTTTGCTTTTACCCATCGGGTGATTGTCAATATTTTAACTTCAAGATATTCCACTTTGTCGTTAAAGATATTCCGGTACAAATATGGTACAAACTTCCCGACATTTCTTCGGGTACATCCAGTTCCCCCAAAATGAAAAAATGTGATATAACTTTGTCCATTATACCACACAATTGCTTGGTTTTCCCGACACAACCAGTTCGGAAAGCAATAAAAAAAACGAGTGCTGAAGTCTATCCAGCACCCGTTTTTATTTAGTGTATTTCAGTATCTTACTTCACCTCCTCAAAATCGGCATCGGTCACGGTGTCGTCGTTGCCGCCGTTTTGAGGGCCTTGGTTGGCGTTGCCGCCTTGGAAGCCGCCACCCATGTTGTTGGGGTCGAAGCCGCCTTGTGGGCCACCTTGTGCGCCGGCGTTCTTGTACATCTCCTCGCTGGCCTTCTGCCACATAGCGTTCATCTCGTTCATGGCAGCGTCGATGCCTGCAAGGTCTTGGGCCTGGTGGGCTGTCTTCAGCTTGCCGAGGGCACTCTCTATCTCAGCCTTCTTGTCGGCAGGAATCTTGTCGCCATATTCCTTCAGCTGTTTCTCGGTCTGGAAGATGACGCTGTCGGCCTGGTTGAGTTTGTCGATACGCTCACGCTCTTTCTTATCGGCTTCGGCATTGGCCTGAGCCTCGTTCTTCATACGCTCAATCTCAGCATCGGTCAGTCCTGACGAAGCCTCGATGCGTATCTTCTGCTCCTTGCCTGTAGCTTTATCCTTAGCCGAAACGTTAAGGATACCGTTCGAGTCGATGTCGAAGCTCACTTCGATTTGCGGCACGCCACGCGGTGCGGGCATGATGCCTGTCAGGTTGAACTGGCCTATCGACTTGTTCTGTGCAGCCATAGGACGCTCGCCTTGCAGCACATGGATGGTCACCTCCGACTGGTTGTCGGCAGCTGTCGAGAACACCTGCGATTTGCGGGTAGGTATTGTGGTGTTGGCATCGATCAGCTTGGTCATCACGCCGCCGAGGGTCTCGATACCGAGCGACAGAGGTGTAACATCAAGCAGCAGCACATCTTTCACCTCGCCTGTCAGCACACCGCCTTGGATAGCAGCACCGATGGCCACCACCTCGTCGGGGTTCACGCCCTTCGAAGGCTCTTTCTTGAAGAAGTCACGCACAATGTTCTGGATGGCAGGGATACGTGTCGAACCGCCCACGAGGATGACCTCGTCAATGTCGCCCACACCAAGACCTGCGTCCTCGAGTGCCTTGCGGCAAGGCTCTATGGTGTCGTGTATCAGCTTGTCGGCCAGTTGTTCGAACTTGGCACGGCTCAAGGTGCGGACAAGGTGTTGTGGTATGCCATTCACAGGCATAATGTAAGGCAGGTTGATTTCTGTCTCGCTCGACGATGACAGCTCAATCTTGGCCTTCTCAGCAGCCTCTTTCAGACGTTGCAGAGCCATCGGGTCCTTACGCAGGTCGATGCCGTTGTCCTTCTGGAACTCTTCGGCAAGCCAGTTGATGATGACTTCGTCGAAGTCGTCGCCGCCGAGGTGGGTGTTGCCGTTGGTTGATTTCACCTCGAAAACACCGTCGCCGAGTTCAAGTATTGATATATCGAAGGTACCACCACCGAGGTCGTACACAGCGACTTTCACATCCGATTTTTTCTTGTCAAGGCCGTAAGCTAAAGCAGCTGCTGTAGGCTCGTTGACGATACGGCGCACTTTCAAGCCGGCAATCTCACCAGCCTCTTTGGTGGCTTGACGTTGCGAGTCGCTGAAGTAGGCAGGCACAGTGATGACAGCCTCTGTCACGGTCTGTCCGAGGAAGTCCTCAGCGGTCTTCTTCATCTTCTGAAGCACCATGGCCGAGATTTCCTGTGGAGTGTAGTTCTTGCCGTCGATGTCGATACGAGGCATGTTGTTGGGGCCTTGCAGCACTTTGTAAGGCACACGTTTCATCTCGTTTTGAACCTTGTCGAAGGTCTCACCCATGAAACGTTTGATTGAATAGATGGTACGTTGAGGGTTGGTGATGGCCTGACGTTTTGCAGGCTCGCCCACCTTACGCTCGCCACTGTCGGTGAAAGCTACCACCGAAGGGGTGGTGCGGTGACCTTCGCTGTTGGCTATCACAACAGGCTCATTGCCTTCCATGACCGAAACACATGAGTTGGTTGTTCCTAAGTCGATTCCAATGATTTTTGACATAATTCTGTTCTCCTATTTTTTATTATTATTTTCAAACTTTACGCTTCGATATAGTCAATCATTGTGCCAAAGGCCAAAAACTGCCAAAACATGACAAAATGGCATATTTGCATGGATTTCAATACTTATTATAAGACAAAAATACATTGGCCACCATTCGTAAGAAACCTCTAGCTCAGTGCCAAAGGTGATAATCGGCCATCAGCTTAAATGTAAAATGTTTTCGTATTGCTAATCTCTTTTCGTCTTGAAGAAACGTCGCATCAGGTCGGTGCATTCGTCTTTTAGCACCCCGCTTGCCTTTTCGGTCTTGGGATGAAGCATGTCGCCATAAAGATGGAAGCCGTTCTTGTCGTCATCGGCGGCCCACACCACCTTTTTTATATGTGCGTGTGCGAGGGCGGCGGCACACATGGGGCAGGGCTCAAGGGTGACATAGAGAGTGCATTCGTCGAGATATTTTGCGCCAAGGGCATTGGCGGCGGCAGTGATAGCTTGCATCTCGGCATGAGCAGTGACGTCGTTGAGGGTCTCGGTGAGGTTGTGGGTCTTGGCAATAACCTTGTTGTTAACAACCATGACGGCACCAATCGGCACCTCGCCTTCGTCAAACGCCTGCCGGGCTTCGTCAAGAGCCTGCTTCATGTAATTTTCGTCGGAGAATACGCTTAGAGTCATAGTGGAGTATTTGCCACAAAGGTAAGTATTTTTCCTGAATGGGATTTTGAAAAGCTTTATGCTATAAGCACGTTTTTGCATTTTTTGTTTCTCGCGTCTCTAAGTCTCGCGTCACGTAGTCACCTTCCAGCTTTTAATTGTATAAAAAATCCGTTGCCAAACGGAATGCGAATGGCAACGGGGTTTTATTTGTGGATTATAAATCTAATATACGGGTGATAGGGAAAAAATATTTTATTTGGGATGAATATATTGGATATTCCATTCAGGATGTTTATTCTCGATTAGTTTCTTTTCCAGATTACTAATATCAATATCATTTCCCATCACGTAAAAACCCACAAAAATATCACTTCCATTAAGAAGTTCCTTATTTACAATTGAATTAATATGACAATTAGTTAATCTGCCGCCTGAATGACCATTTCCCTTTTTATAGCAATTATATGGACTAATATGTCCATAGCCACCATTAAACCGCTTCCCGAAAGTACTATTCCCTGTAACTTTGCCTATATATTTGACATCACAATTAACCACATAACAATACAGACCTTTCTCATTCAGATGATTTTTGATTTTGAACTCGCAAAAAGGTCCCTGACCATACCTATGAAGTTCTCTAGTTGGATCCAATCTATCGGAAAGATCTATGTTCAAACCGTTCTCCGAGTCATTAATAAATTTATGAAGACAGAATGTTATTCCATTTATTACGACTTTATCTATAGGTGAGCAGTTATTAGTTTTTTTATTCATGTTATAATTGTGTATTTTTCCTTGTACCTACTCTTTTAAGGATTTTCGGTTTCTTCCTGTTATATATAATCGGTTTTCCGTCTTTCTTGGTTGCGTCCAGGTGACGAGCGTGTTGTTTTACTTTCTTTTCGCTCTTTCTCTTTCACGCGCAAGCGATTCCTTTGCACTTTCAATAGAATATTTCAACTGCTCAATACGTCTGTCATGACTTGCCGCTGCGTCTATCTTTCTCTTACGTAATGACGCCTTGTCACTTGTAGATCTGGCATTTTTGATATAACCGGCAAAACGCTCATTGTCTTTCTTCTTGGCTTCCTTTTCTTTTTTAAGGTCGGCCCTAAGGTCTATGATTTTTTTGCGATAGTACTCTATACTCATAATCAATTGTTTTAAAATGGAGAAGGTTTTTAAACCCTCTCCATTTCCTTTTTTTACTCTTACTTTTTACTTTCCTTCAGCAAAATCAAGCAGTTTTTTGCCCAATTGCTGAGTGGTCCAGTTAGGGTCATATTTGAACTTAGACTTCTTGGCCAACTCTACCAAAGCAGCCTTCACAGAGCCGCATTTTTCAATCATCTCCTTGCTTACTTCGATGGAGTTGTCTTCATTTTGCCAAACCATGTGACCAGCAATTTTCTTGCCTCTTTTCTTGTCACCTTTTGTAATAGCTCCCATAATTAAATGTTTTTGGTGTATTTGTGCCTACTCTTTTTAAGATTTTCGGCTTTCTCTTTTTTATGATGTTCGGTGCATTTTCAAGATAAGCCGTCAAAATTTTCGGACCCTTTTTCTTTTTCGAAGGTCAGCACCTAACATAGACAGGAGTTGTGTTAATTTATCTGTCCCTTTTTATTTTTCGTTAAGAAAATCAATAAGTTTCGCTCCAAATTGACGGGTCGTCCAATTAGGATCGTATTCGAAACCTTCTTTATCCGCTATTTCGCGCAATGCGCCTTTTACATTGTCATAAACACGGTAAACTTCGATTGAACCGCTTTCGAGAACACCTACCATGTATTCTCCGCTAACTGCTGATTTTTTGTAAGCCATATTTTTAATTTTTAAAAAGTTAATAATAAAGTTAATTTATTCAATTACAATGATTTGTGTCCTTCGGTTTGCTTCCCTGTTACTTGGATCAAGAGGTTCGGAACTGCCTTTACCCTCGTATTCCAAACGAGAACTGTCAATACCTTTCGACACAAGGAAATCAACAACTGACTTGGCTCTTCCTTCCGAAAGTTTCTGGTTGAAAGCAGCGTCGCCCTCGTCAGAAGTGTGACCCACTATTTTCAATCTAACCTGCGGTTGCTTGTTCAGAATCTTTACAAGGTCGTAAAGAACAAACTTCGCATCGTCGTTCAACTCTACCTTGCCAGACTCAAATTTTGCAGCGTTGAAATTTTTCTCAATCTCATCGATTTGTTCCAAATACACCATAACAGTGTCGTGTACAGTGACAGTCTCGGTCACAACTTCCGGCTCTTTATTGCAGCTACGCACTAATAGAAGCAACAACGCTACAATGACAGCAAGCGCTATACCCAGCCAAAGCCACAATTTCGATTTTTTCTTTTCCGGCACAGGCGGCACATAGCCGTTCAAGTACTCTAATCTATAGCCTCCTTTAACCCCTTTCACTCCTTCTTCAAACGACGCAATCTCAATATCGTATTGTTTTGCGTGATCAACAAGGTTCTCAAACTTATCTTTCGGCCATAACTTTAAGAAAATCACCTTTGTACCATCCTGCAGATTAAGAATCTCATCTTTCTCTGAAAACCACAAATCTTGACTCTTAGTGTTCGCTTTCCATTCTTCAGGAGTGCAGAACAACGATTTCCATGTTCCATGGTTTTGTAATTCGAAAGGGAAAGCCTTCTCCAAATCAGCTTTCGTCGCGTGAGGATACATCACTAAATAAGCATTGACGATTCCCAATGCCGTCCGGTTTTGTGCCTTTCCGTGAACTCTTACTTTATTTGCCATGTCAAATTAATTTTTATGCTATTAACCAAATAATTTCTTCAGTTTGTTTTTCAGACTACCCTTGGCCTTACGTGCTTTTGCCATGCGTTCAGCAGCCGCTTTGCCTTCTTTGGTTCTCATGTCAAGATGACCGTCAGCGCGACGCAGGGAAGTTGTTTTTTTACCTGTCGACTTGCTTGCTGTTGTTTTGGTTGTACTTGTTTTACTCTTCGCAGTTTTTTCTTTTGCAGCTGCCTCTTTTTCCTTCTTTTTCTTTGCTTTACGAGCCTTTTTCAAGTTCTCCAGCATCTCTTTGTATTCCTTGGTGCGCTTGTCCACCTTGCCTGAAGTTGTTTTCTGTAATGCCATATTGTTTCTTTTTTAGGTTACTGTTCTATTATTAGTTCATCTTCATCTTCAACAAACTCGTCGAGTATCTCTCCCGCCCTGTCTTCGTCAATGTCAAGCAAATCGGCAAAATCAAAGAAGTTTTCCATCTCAACCTTTGTCAAAAGAGCATCGGAACAAAGAATTTGCAAACAAAGCGTCAAAACACCTTCTTTTTCATTAGCAGCTACTTTTGCAGCTTCTTTCTCAAGTGTTTCGGCGTATTCGTCATCCGACATTTTTTGCATGTCGTCAATTGCCTTTTCGACTTCTTTTTCAAGATTTTTTAATTCAAGGTCTTCAACATACTCTTTCACCAAGTCCTGTTTGAACTCGTCATAATCGCCATCGGCCAGCACAGCAGCAGCCAGGAACGATGCCAATACATTTGATTTAGTCTTCATATTAATCTGTTTATATTTTATACTGTTTCATATATCACCGCCTGCAAATTAAAGCCATTTCAAAACACAAGTCAAAGTTCTTATTGGTTCTTTTTTGGTTCTTTTTGGTTCTTTTTTCACCAGCAATATGCCGAATATAAACCAATGCTGCAAAATTAAGCAGGAGCAACCGATTTACTGCTATCACAACCGTTGGAATAATCAACACTTTCGTTTGAAATATCAACGCTTTTCGGGGTGTTCGGAATCGTTCCCGGAAGTGAAAAACTCCGACAAATACTTAACCGCCTCGGGGCTTAGGTTGCCGATGTGGATGGTGAGGCTGTGTGAAGGGATGCTTTTCAAGCCGTAGTGCTGTGCGATTTCGGTAAAAAAGTTATGGTTCAGAGCAATACAGATTCGTGCAAGCAGGTCGGCATCGATGCTGGAGCGCTCAAAGACTGAATAAATGGTGCTGCGGTCGCGATGTATGCGCCTTGCAAACTCGGCGGCACTCAGACCGCTTTTCTCAAACTGGGCCTTTATCATGGCTCCTATGTGTAAGTTTTCTGTCATGGCTTTGTGGTTTTTCGGCGACCCATAAAGAAAACGGCGCGGAAACAAATCCTTGTCAGACACCCACGGGTTACCACGCCCATCTCTTTCAAACAAGTATCTCCACGCCGTACAAATACGGCAATATGGAGTCTGTTCTTGAAAGAGAATCCCCGAAGGGAAAAGTGGTAATTTTGAGTGTCAAGAAACAGTCTCGAATCGCTGTTTTACAATATGTATGTCACATTTTGTTCTACATAAGCATTTCCGTTTAATAATGCAAAGATACTCTTTTTGTGATAACAGCGTGGATTTTTTTGGATGTATATTATAAGATGGCGGATGAGATATGCCCAGCAAGGGGATGCCGTATCAAGTACGGCATGACACGATTAGAGGCGTTTTTGCCTTTCACGGTTCCGTGTCTCGCAGTCCCGCGTCAAATAAATAAATCAACACTCAACAAATCAACAAAAAAATTATCTTTGCAAGTCGAAACAAAAAACATAAGGCTATGGCAGAACATATAATAAAGGTGGAGAATGTCAGTTTGTCGGAGCTCTACGGTCCCAACGACAAACATTTGGTGATGATGCGCGAGCGTTTCCCGAAGCTGAAGATCATCGCGCGGGGCGAATATGTCAAGGTGATGGGCGACGACGAGGAGGTTGATGCCTTCGTGGAGCGTTTCAACAGGCTGAGCAACCTCATAGAGCGCAACGGCAAACTCGACGACAAGAGTGTTGAGCAAATCATGTCAGCACACAGCGACAACGCCATCGGCAGCACTTTCAACGACAGCGACGTACTTGTTTACGGTCGCGGCGGCAATGCCATCAAGGCTCTCACAGTGAACCAAAAGCGTCTGGTGAAAGCCAGCGAGGAGAATGACCTTGTCTTCGCCATCGGTCCTGCCGGTACAGGCAAGACATATACCGCCGTGGCACTTGCCGTGCGTGCTCTGAAAGCCCGTCAGGTGAAACGCATCATTCTGACACGTCCTGCCGTCGAAGCGGGCGAGAATCTTGGGTTCCTTCCCGGCGACCTGAAAGACAAACTCGACCCATACCTGCAGCCACTCTACGATGCACTCTACGACATGCTTCCCTCGGCCAAACTCGACTCATATATTGAGGAGCGCACCATCGAGATAGCGCCTCTTGCCTTCATGCGCGGACGCACCTTGGACAACGCGTTTGTCATTCTCGACGAGGCGCAGAATGCCACCCAGCCGCAGCTGAAGATGTTCCTCACCCGTATGGGACGCTCGGCCAAGTTTGTCGTCACTGGTGACGTGACACAGATAGACCTTCCGCCACGGGTACCATCGGGACTGCCGCAAGCCGTCAAGATACTGAATGGAGTGAAAGGCATAGGGTTTGTCACACTTGACGAGAAGGACATCGTAAGGCACCGTCTTGTGAACGACATCGTGAACGCATACAAAGATTTCTACAAAAAAGAAGACGAATAAATAATCATAGAAAGAATTCTTTTTCTTCTTCATGAAATTTTCTGCTTCCCGTAAGGAAGCGCTATCGGTAACAAAAAAAATGAGATCCTGCATCCCGTAGGGATGTGCCAACAAAAAAGAAATGCCAAACACATACACCCAGATACATATCCACGCAGTTTTCGCAGTAAAAAACAGAGAGTCTCTTATAAACAAAAACTGGAGAGACCTTCTTCATAAATACATAACAGCCATCATCCAAAACAACGGCCATAAAGTGCTTGCCATAGGAGGCACAGCCGACCATATTCACATCTTGTTTGGGATGCGGCCAACAGAGCCTCTTTCAAAACTGATTCAGGAAGTCAAAAGGGACTCTTCCGCCTGGATAAACGCCAATCACTTTGCAAAAGGAAAATTTTCGTGGCAGGAAGGTTTTGGTGCTTTCTCGTACAGCAAAAGCCAAATCCCCATCGTGTGCAAATACATTGAAAACCAAGAAGAGCTTCATAGAAAAAAGACTTTTACAGAAGAATATGTCGATTTTCTTGAAAAATTCGGAATTGACTATGACAAACGGTACATATTCAAACCTGTTGATTAACTATGGTTCATCCCTACGGGATGATTAAACGCCCGAATCATTCGGGCTACCGAGAGGCTTTCCCTACGGGAAAAGGACACGCCGACATAAAAAACACCAAGAATAATTTCTCGACATCATCTCATCACAACATAAAAACCAATGCCTTTGCTTCCCGAGGGAAGCGACTATCGGTAACCTTACATAATAACAAGACAGACATCCCATAGGGATGCACCAATGGTAAAATACATAAAATCAAATAAATACTCAACCGCTATGGTTCATCCCTATGGGATGATTAAACGCCCAAATGATTCGGGCTACCGAGAGGCTTTCCCTACGGGAAAAGGACACGCCGACATAAAAAACACCAAGAATAATTTCTTGACATCAGCTCATCACAACATAAAAACCAATGCCTTTGCTTCCCGTAGGGAAGCGACTATCGGTAACCTTACATAATAACAAGACAGACATCCCATAGAGACGCGCCAACATAATACACTGGAAAAAAATTTTCCCGTCATCTGCTCATCACAACATAAAAACCAATGCCTTTGCTTCCCGAGGGAAGCGACTATCGGTAACCTTACATAATAACAAGACAGACATCCCATAGAGACGCGCCAACATAATACACTGGAAAAATAATTTTCCCGTCATCTGCTCATCACAACATAAAAACCAATACCTTTGCTTCCCGTAGGGAAGCGACTATCGGTAACCTTACACAATAACAAGACAAACATCCCATAGGGATGCGCCAATGGTAAAATACATAAAATCAAATAAATAATCAACCACTATGAACGCATTAACAAAAACCGATTTCCATTTTCCCGGACAGACTAAGGTCTATCACGGCAAAGTACGCGACTGCTATTTCATCGGCGACGACTACCTCATCATGGTTGCCACCGACCGCATCTCGGCATTCGATGTCATCCTGAAACGAGGCATCCCTTTCAAAGGACAGGTCCTCAACCAGATAGCATCGATGTTTCTCGATGCCACCTCCGACATCGTCCCCAACTGGAAACTCGCCACACCCGACCCGATGGTCACCGTCGGTCGCCTGTGCAAGCCTTTCCCCATCGAGATGATCATACGCGGCTACCTCACAGGCAGCTCATGGCGCACCTACAAGAGCGGACAACACACCATCTGCGGTGTACAGATTCCCGACGGTATGCGTGAGCACCAGCGTTTCGCCCAGCCCATCATCACCCCGACAACAAAGGCCGAGGAAGGACACGACGAGGACATCTCGCGCGAGGAAATAATTACAAAAGGTCTCATCAGCGAGAGCGACTACAAGCAGATTGAAGACATCACCCGCAAACTCTTCCAACGAGGAAGCGAGATAGCCTCAAAACACGGTCTCATCCTTGTCGACACAAAATACGAGTTTGGCAAGATAGGCGACCAGATAGTGCTGATGGACGAGATACACACCCCCGACTCGTCACGCTATTTCATCGCTGACCAATACGAGGAGCGCTTCGCAAAAGGCGAGCCCCAGATACAGCTCTCGAAGGAGTTCGTTCGCGAGTGGCTTATGGCCAACGGCTTCCAAGGCAAGGAAGGACAAAAAGAGCCCATCATGACCGACGAATATGTCAACAGCGTGTCAGAACGCTACATAGAACTATATGAAAAGGTGACTGGCACCAAGTTCCAAAAAGCTACCGACTCGGAAGACCTGCTGAAACGAATAGAAAGCAACGTTTTAAATTTCCTTAATAATAATAAATAAAGGTATGTATGATTAAAGCAAGACGCTGTATAAGCGTCTTGCTTACTTTTCATATACATTACAACTATGCGAGGAAGTCTTTTGTCATGAAGAAAGCCAACGAGCTATCTTTTATCGATTATGTTCGACAAACACAGATGGCAGGCTTCCTCACCTCCTCCCAAAGACCTTCGTGACCCCCAACTTTTTCAAAGGCGTGTCCTTACTGAAAACCAGATAATCAACTTCATCGTCGCCATCGCTGACACGGGCAAGGTCGCCTTTGTCGGACTGCAAAGTCCACAGGGAGTGACCGCCAATGTAAGGAATGAGGGAATAATGTCCATACCGCTCTTTCTTAATAAACTGTATCAGGTCCTCTAAGACGGCATTCTCGGGCAGTGATATGGTCACATCGCGCTTCTCATAGTCGTCGGCGGCGCATACACTCTCGCGGTCATATTCTATTTTTATCATTTTTGAAGGGTTGACAACCTCGGGGCATTTTGCCAAGTCACCGAAAAGATACTCGTTTTTCTTCCCTCTTAAAGCACAGGCAATTATGCGATTAAGAAATTCTGTATTGTCTTTGCGGTAGCAGCTGAGGTCATAATTGAAACAACGAATCCGTATCACCTGGCTTGGATTGAAATAATTTACCAACTCGAGAGTCTGACCAATCTGCGCGACACTTATATCAGTGTTGTCAACTTTGGTGAAAAACAATGAGTCGGCGGCCTTCTCTATCTCGTCAAAGTCATATTCATTCTTCCCACGACGGACGGCATAGGCAAGCATACGACACAGCCGCACGGTTTTCTCGCTGTTCTCGCAATAACTCTCGATGCTGCCACTGAAGCGACGTATATATGTTGAAAAAGTCTTGTTGTCGTACTTCATTATCATTTCAAGAGTGTCGCCATTCAGATACAAGTCATAGTTTATATTGTCAATCCTAACATAAAACCTGGCAACGTCAAATGGGGCGTCTTTTTCGCCAGTCTGCCCGATGTAGCGTCCGAATACGCAACCGTCTATCTTGCAAATGTCCTCGACCTCAGAGTGGGCCATGCGTATGGCAAACTCTTTTTCAAGTGCTTCAACAGTCCAGTCGGCTTCAGACAAAACGGATGTCAGAAGCAGTTCGCAAAAGGCCTTTGTATCGTAGGAACACGCCGACTCAGTGACAACTTTTTCGCCCTCAAGAAGACGTTCACACTCCCGTCTGGCGTCGAAATTCTTTATGCTCGAGACAGGCTTGAAATCGTTTTTTGTTATAACAGTCACTCCATAGTCGGGATAATACACAAAACCATACCTGTTGTTGCCATAAAGCAAGAGGCACTTGTTCGGGTCGAAAGACAACTCCATCGCACTGTCTTTGTAAACAATCTGCGCTGATGATTTATTCAACGTCATCTCTATTTTTATTAGTCTACAAAAATACAATATTTAAGCCTGCCTCTCACCCAAAACACGCTTTTTCTTTGGGTGGTAATACTTTTTTTCTTACCTTTGCGTTTTAGATATGAACCATTCATAGTTTTCAACATGACTTTCACTCAACGCAATATATTAGTTATCAGCATAATAGCAATTACAGGTTTCTATAGCACGTCTTTCTCGCAGGTGAATGCAGAGTTCAACCTCGATTCGATAGAGGCCACCGACAGCATAAACACCAACCTGCCCGACAGCCTTGTGCTTCTTGAAGAAGAGCGCTTCAACGAGCTCAACTCAGGCAAAGCCATTGTGGAAGATGCCGAAGTGACAATCATGTTCGACCAACTCTCAGGTATTGACTATTTCGGCAAGGACTATATCAACACCGACCCCAACAAGCTCAACGTCTACGGCTACGACAAGGACTACGTCCCCGAATTTGGCGACAGCACCTATATACAATGTATTGACTGGCTTGCTCAGCAGACTACCATGCCGCTGACTTTCAACATGCACGTAAAATCGTTCATCGAGCTTTACGCCATACGCAAACGCGGCCTCACAAGTCGAATGCTGGGGCTTTCGTACGTCTACTTTCCCATGTTCGAGCAGATGCTCGACAAATACAACCTGCCTCTAGAGCTTAAATACCTCGCCATGGTGGAATCGGCACTGAACCCCACAGCAGGCTCACGCGCAGGTGCCAAAGGTCTGTGGCAGTTCATGTACCAGACCGGAAAAATATACAAGCTCAACGTCACCACCCTCGTCGACGACAGGTTCGACCCGCTGAAAGAGACCGAAGCCGCCTGTCAATACCTGAGGGACATGTACAACCTCTACGGCGACTGGTTCTTAGTGCTTGCCGCCTACAACTGCGGCTCTGGCAACGTGAACCGTGCCATACAACGTGCTGGAGGCGTGAGAAACTACTGGGCTATTTGGCCTTTCCTGCCAAAAGAGACCAGAGGCTACGTCCCGGCCTTCATCGCTGTATGCTACGTGATGAATTTCTCGTCGATGCACAACATCTACCCCATCGACCCCGGACTGCTGATGAACGGCACCGACACGGTAAGAGTTAAAAACTATCTGTCGTTCGAGCAAGTGAACGAGAAGATTGGCGTTCCCATGACAGACCTCGTCTTCTTCAACCCTCAATACATCAAAAAAGTGATACCAGCCAGCGAAAGCAACACATACCTGCTCCGCCTGCCCAACCAATACATCAACGACTTCGTCAACAACGAGGACTCAATTTATGTCTACAAGACAAAGGCCGGCCTCGACCAAGAAAAGATAGCTGAAGAAGTCAAGAAAGTGAGTGACCGCACCGTGCATATCGTCAAAAAAGGCGAGAGTCTAGGCAGCATAGCAAAACGCTACAAGACGTCCACCTCGAACATAAAACGATGGAACAGCATGAAGTCGGACGTCATACATCCCGGCCAGAAAATCACCATTTACACCTCAGGTGCACCAATGGCCATTGCCGGCAACCCAAAACCAGTGATGCGCAGTGATGTACAGAAAAAACACGTTGTCGCGGCAGGCGAGACACTGTCATCGATAGCGAAAAAATACAAATGCACGGCCACCGACATAAAAGAATGGAACAACTTGAAAAACACCAACATTTTTGTCGGACAAAAGCTTTCTGTCTATCCTCCCGCAAGCGATAGTGAAAGCTCACAATCGCAGGTCAGCGGAGGCTATGTCACCTACAAGGTGAAAAAAGGTGACACACTATGGGGGATAGCTCAGAAATTCGATGGAGTGACAGTAGATCAAATCAAAAAACTGAACAACTTAGGTGAAAAAGGCGTGCAAACAGGACAAACATTAAAAATCAAGAAAGTGAAATAACCCCAAAAAAAACAATTTGATTATGAAAAGGTTAGCTATATTTTTATCATTATCCATGATAATACTGTTCGCATCGTGCGACAGGAACAAAGAGACACCGAAAGAACGCTCAGTGGGCGGAACGGCAGAAATACTCGTCGTAACCCAGACATTGGAACAATGGGAAGGAGCGCAAGGCGAAGCCATCCGCAACTACTTCACACAGGAGCAGTACGGACTGCCGCAGCCCGAACCGCTCTACAAAGTGACACACGTCAACGCCACAAAATTCTCCGACATGTTCAAAAAGCACAAATGCATACTACTTGTCGAAACCGACCAGGGCATGACAACACCTAAAATAGAACTAGGCGAAGACATGTGGGCTGCACCTCAACGCTACATCAAGATAACAGCCCCAGACGCCAAAACATGGGTCGAGACATTCGAAAAATACAAGGAGACATACAAAAGCATGTTCGACAAGACCGAGCTGAAACGAATCATGACAATTCTCCGTCCCAGCACCAACACCGAAATATACAAACTGCTGGAGGAGAAATTCGGCATCAAGATGTCGGTGCCAGAAGGCTTCTTCGTGGCAAAAGACGAGAACAACTTCGTGTGGCTCCGCAAAGAGCTGGACAAGTCAGGAGCGGGCATAATCATCTATTCAGAGGATTATAACGACACAATCCAATTAGAGTTGAACAGCATAGTGAACAAACGCGACATCATTACCGGCAAACACATCCCCGGCCCCGTCGACGGCTCATACATGACCACTGAGAAAGAATTCGTTCCGCCTGTTGCAAACAGCTCAATGACCTTTGAGGCTGGCTATGCCACAGAGGTTCGCGGAATGTGGTGCCTGGTAGGCGACTACATGGCTGGTCCTTTCGTGTCATACACCTTCGTCAATCCGAACACCAACAAACTCATCACCGCCGAAGGATATATTTATGCACCAAACCAAGACAAGCGCAACCTCCTGATGCAGGTGCAGGCTATTATCTGCGACATAAAAATGTGACCATTTGACACTGATCACGGGAACGCGAAGCGGCAATCGCGCAAAACACAACCACCTGAATATCAGACCATCATAATAATTAATGGTCATTGTAAATTATTACGCTTGTAATCAAAGGAATTTTCGTATCTTTGCGGGCTATTTGTAAGAAAAGAAATGTACGCATATATAACCGGCAAGATAACAGAGAAAAATCCCACTTTTGTTGTATTGGACAACAACGGTATGGGGTATCAAATCAACATAACGCTCAACACCTTCACCGCCATCGGCGAGCAGGATTCAGCACGCCTATATGTGCATGAGCAGATTCTCGAAGACGCGCACAACCTGTTTGGATTCTACACACAGAAAGAACGCGACATCTTCGAGATGCTCATTACAGTGTCGGGAGTGGGTTGCAACACGGCCCGTCTGATACTTTCATCACTCACTGTCAACGAGTTATGCAACGCCATCGGCAACGAAGACTTCAAGACAATACAAAGTGTGAAAGGCATAGGAGCAAAGACAGCGCAACGCATATCGATAGACTTGAAGGACAAAATCAACAAGTTTGAATACGAGGCGACAGAAAATATCACATCAGAGAACAATACAATCAAAAATGAAGCGTTATCTGCTTTAGCAATATTGGGTTTCAGCAAGGCAGCAGCTGGCAAAGTAATCGACAAGCTGATGAAAGAAGGCGAGCAATCGGTTGAGAACCTCATCAAAGAAGCCCTTAAAGTTTTATAAGCACAATTTTTGAGCATGAGCAAAAACAAATATATATACCTCATACTATTCCTTGCTTTTTCTCTGCTTTCGAAAGCAGGGGTCAACAAGTCGTATCTGAGCAATGAACTGAGGCAACTGTGCCAGGAGCCCGACACCAACACGGTCATCTATCCAATCCCCAATGGCGAGTCTACACCTAACGACGACATTTACAACCAGTCGCCATTATACCTCAACACCCCACCCAATGTGACTCGCGAGGTCATATACGACCCTGTCACAGGACTATACACCTTCTACGACAAAGTGGGCGACATACTCATCAAGACGCCCACCACGATGACCGCCAGCGAATACATGGATTACCAGAACAAGAAAAGCGTAACCGACTATTGGCGTCAACAACGCAGCCACAACAGTGCAGCCACCACCAACAAGTCGAACTCTATCATACCCCCCATCTACGTTGGCGGCAAAGCCTTCGAGACCATTTTCGGCAGCAACACCATCGAGATACGACCGCAAGGAACCATCGACCTGACATTCGGAATAAAACACAACTACCGTGAAGACCCATCGATGAGCGATCGGCAGAAACACGTAACCAACTTCGACTTCGACCAGAACATCAAGTTCAACGTCATCGCAAAAATAGGCGACAAGATAAACTTCAACATCAACCAGAACACCAAGGCCACATTCAATTACGAGAACAAGATGGCTTTGAAATACGAAGGCAAAGAGGACGAGATAATACAGCTCCTTGAGGCCGGCAATGTAAGCTTCCCGCTCAACAGCACCCTCATCACCGGCAGCCAGCAACTCTTCGGTATCAAGACCAAGTTGAAATTCGGCAAGACAACAGTGAGCGGTATAGTGTCGTATCAGGAAAGCGAGTCGTCGAACATCACCGTGCAAGGCGGCGCCCAAACCAACGATTTCAACCTGAACTGCCTTAACTACGAAGAAAACAGGCACTTCTTCCTCGCCCAGTACTTCCGCGACCACTATGAGGAAGCCCTTGCCGAACTACCCACAATAGTCTCAAGCATCAACATCACCAAAATCGAGGTATGGGTGACCAACACCAACTCAACCACTCAAAACACACGTAACATTCTCGCTCTTGCCGACCTTGGCGAAGCCAAAAACGAGTGGATTTACAGCCAACAGGTGTCGCCCATGATAAGTTCCTCTCTTTATCCGCGCAACGCAGCCAACACACTGCTTACCAACATCGACACACTACAGATACGCGACATAAGCAACGTCACCAACTATATGACAGGCGACCCTCTTCACCAAGGGCAGATGGGCTATATGGTAGCTGGACGCGACTTTGAAAAAATAGAGAATGCTAGAAGACTCAGTTCGACCGAATACTCTCTCAACTCTAAACTGGGTTTTATCTCATTAAACACCAACCTCAACTCGAACCAGTCGCTGGCCGTGGCATACCAATACACTATTGTAGGCAGCGACGAGGTATATCAGGTGGGCGAGTTCTCCGACCAAGGCATTAACGCGCCAAACGTCATTGTGGCCAAGCTCCTGAGAGGCACTACCGTGAACACACACGCACCCATCTGGAACCTGATGATGAAAAACGTGTATAACATACGCGCCTATCAAGTCAGTTCTCAGGACTTTGTGCTGAACATCTTCTACAACGGCAACTCCAACAGTACTCCGATGGGATACTTCACCGAAGGTCCTGAAGATGTGAAAGGTGTCTCTCTGCTCCATCTGATGGGCTTGGATAACCTGACACAACAGAACAACCCCATAGCAGGCGGTGATGGCGTGTTCGACTTCCTCGACCACGCTTCAACCAACGGAGGTACCATAAACTCGGCCAACGGACGCATCTATTTCCCTGTACTTGAGCCTTTTGGAAGCCACATCCGCAAAAAAATATTCCCCAACAACGCAGAGCTGGCCAACAAATATGCTTTCGACTCGCTCTACACCATGACCAAGACCAACGCTGAGCAATACTCCGAGAAGAACCGTTTCTCGCTGAGCGGATACTACTCCTCGCAATCAGGCGCTGAGATAAACCTCAATGCCATGAACGTGGCTCAAGGCTCGGTAACCGTCACAGCGGGCGGTGTCCAACTCACTGAAAACGTAGACTATACAGTCGACTATACCTTAGGGCGTGTCACCATCATAAACGAAGGCATATTAAGTTCCGGCACACCCATCAACATAGCTCTTGAAGCCAACTCTGGCTTCACCTCCATGAGAAAGACCTTTGTAGGTGCGCGCGTCGAGCACGAGTTCAACCCAGACTTTCGTTTAGGAGGTACGGTGCTCTATCTTGGCGAGCGTTCCTACACACAGAAGATACACTACGGTGAGGAAGCCATCTCAAACACCATCTATGGTGCCGACATCAGCTACCACACCGAAGCCCGCTGGCTTACCAACTTCATCGACAAGCTGCCTGGCATAAGCACCAAAGCGCCATCAAGAATCAACATCGACGGAGAGTTTGCGCACTTTATACCCGGATTGTCACGTTCGGCAAGCGAAAAAGGCACTTCCTACCTTGACGACTTTGAAGGTGCCAAGTCGACCATCGACCTTCGTCTGCCCATGACATGGAAGTTGGCCAGCGTGCCACAAAGCCAACCCGACCTCTTCCCCGAAGGCGGCTCAAGTTCAGGTATAAACTACGGCAAGAACCGTGCTAAACTAGCCTGGTACAACATCGACCACAGCGTGTTCTACGACCGATATGGCAACCTCAGACCTGCCAACGTCACTGCCAACGAACTATCGAAAAACACTGTTCGACAGGTGCTTGAGACGGAAATATTCCCAACCAAGGACATTGCCTCGGGAACACCGACCAACATAGCAATGCTCAACCTAGCCTACTATCCTGAGGAACGTGGTCCATACAACTACGATGTCTCTCCCACCACTGTCTCATCAGGTATCAACAGCGAAGGTAACCTCAACAACCCTGAAACACGTTGGGCAGGTATCATGCGCAAGATGGAGTCAACCGATTTTGAAGCGACAAACATCGAATACATAGAATTCTGGCTGATGGACCCATTCGCTGACGAAGAGTTTGCCAACAACCCCGGAAAACTTTACATCAACTTGGGTGACATATCCGAAGATATTTTGCGCGACGGACGCAAATTCTACGAGAACGGCCTGCCCGTCGACGACAACGTTGTGAACGTCGACACCACCATCTGGGGACGCGTGCCAATACTTCAGGACATTGTTGGCTCGTTCAGCAACAACAGCGAAGCTAGGCAGTATCAAGACCTTGGTTTTGACGGCTTGAACGACGACGACGAGCGTTCTTTCTTCGACGAGAACTCCGACATTGCCAACAACTACCCATATCTTCAAATGGTACGTGATGCTTACGGAGAGAACTCCGAAGCCTACCAGAAAGCATTCAATGACCCGTCGGCCGACAACTACCATCACTTCCGTGGATCCGACTACGACGTTGACGAGAAATACGAAAGCATACTTGAACGCTACAAGAACTACAACGGCCCGCAGGGCAACTCACCCTCGGAGGCGCAATGGCCCGAGACATACTCCACCAGCAGCACCACCCTGCCCGACAACGAAGACATCAACGACGACAACACTCTGAGCGAGTCGGAACGCTATTATCAATACGAGGTCAATCTCGACCCCAACAATATGGAAGTCGGCAAAAACCACATCTCCGACATCTTCGAGGCCACCAACATCACCCTAGCCAACGGTGAACTAGGCTCGGTGAAATGGTATCAGTTCCGCATCCCCGTCAAACAACCCGACAGGGTAATAGGAAGCATCGAGGACTATTCATCCATCCGCTTCATGCGTATGTTCCTGAAAGGCTTCAGCAAGCCTGTGGTACTGCGTTTCGCTACCCTCAACCTTGTGCGCGGCGAATGGAGACAATACTCACAAAGTCTTCTGGCACCAGGCGAATACCAACCCACCGACGCCTCCAACGAGACCACATTTGACATATCGGCCGTCAACCTTGAAGAAAACGGGCGCCGCTCACCTGTGCCTTACGTCCTCCCTCCAGGCATCGACCAAGAGGTGCTCATCGGCATGACCGCCACGACAAGACTTAACGAGCAGTCACTGCAAATAGCAGTCAACAACCTCGGCGACGGCGACTCGAGAGCCATCTATAAAACCACAAACTTCGACTTCCGTCAATACAAATACCTCAAAATGTTTGTCCACGCGGAAGCCGCCAACGAAGACCAACCCTTAGACGACAAAGACCTGACCGTCTTTATGCGACTGGGAACCGACTTCACCGAGAACTACTACGAATACGAAATCCCACTCAAGGTGACGCCATGGTACACTGCTTACACAAACCGCAGCGCCATCTGGCCCGAGATAAACGACTTCAACATACTGCTCGAAGACCTTGTCACCGTGAAGAACAACCGTAACACGGCCATGCAAGACCCCAACAGCACCGTACAACTAAATAAAATTTACGCTGAGGTAGTGCCTAAAGGCAGTGTTGATGGAGAAAACTATTTCCACACAATCAAAGTGATAGGAAACCCAAGCATCAGCAACGTGGAAGCCATGATGATAGGTGTGCGCAACCCGCGCCGACAGGGCAACAACAACGACGACGGCCAGGAGAAAAGTGCCATAGTATGGGTCAATGAGATGCGTCTCACCGAGCTGAGCAGCAAAGGCGGCTTTGCCGGAACCGGCCGCATGGAAGCCATTCTGGCCGACTTAGGCCGTTTGGTGGTGACAGGCTCATATAGCTCAGCAGGATTCGGCCCCCTAGACAGCAAGATACTCAGCAACGAGTTCAACGCCACATCGGCATTCTCGGTCGCCACAGACCTTGAGCTAGGCAAGTTCTTCGAGAAGACAGGTCTCAGAATACCAATGCACTTCGACTACGGATTTAATAAGATTAAGCCTCTCTATAACCCATACGAACCCGACATAAAACTGAAAGAATCGCTTTCGCTGCTCGACACCCGCGAACAACGCGACTCGCTAGTATCGACCATACACGACTTCACGCAGTACAAGAACATCAACTTCATGAACATCCGAAAAGAGCGTGTTCAGAAAAAGAGTGCCGCAACAGCACCCGACGGCGAGAAGAAAGGCAACTCAAACAACCCCAACAGAGGAATAGGCAAACAAAGCCAGATGCCCAAGGTACACATGTACGACATAGAAAACTTCAGCCTCTCGTTCTCATACAGCGAAACCAACAAGGAGAACCCTGACATCCAATATTATACCGTCAAGAACTACAGAGGTATCTTCTCCTACAACTATGCGGGCAACCCAAAGAACGTGGCTCCTTTCGCCAACAAGAAATGGGCATCGAACAAATGGCTGCAGATAATAAAGGACTTCAACTTCTACTATCTGCCAAAGAGCCTCTCGTTCAACACAGAGATGTATCGCAACTACTCGGAGAAGATGATGCGCAACAAGACCGCTGGCCTCATTATCATGCACCCGATGTACTCGAAAGAATGGAACTGGTCGCGCGACTACCAGCTTCGCTATGACTTGACCCGAGCACTATCGCTTGAATACTCGGCACAGGCACAGGCCTACATCTACGAACCAGCAGGCAATCCCGACAAGGGCACCGAAGAATACAAACTTAACCGCGACACCATAAGACGCGAACTGCGTCATTTTGGCTCAATGTCGCAGTTCCACCAAAACGTCAACATCAACTATACACTGCCTATCAACAAGATACCGCTGTTCAACTGGATCTCGGCAAACGCAAGCTATCAAGGACAGTATTACTGGACAGCATCCGCCCAGTCGATGCAGGCACGTTTGGGCAACACTATCGAAAACTCCGGCACCATGCAAGGCAACGCAAACCTTGACTTCACCAAACTATATAATAAGGTGCCATATCTCAAGAAGATAAACACACCCACACGTAGTAATAACAAGTCATCGAAAGGCAAAGACAGCAGCAAAAGCAATGAGGCAAAGAACGACACCATAAGCAACAATAAAGCAAACAAGAACAGTGACTTCAACTTCGGCAAGGCTTTAGGCGACAACACCTTACGTTTCTTGATGATGATCAAGCGCGTTTCAATGAACTACTCATATAGCTACGGCCAGCGTCTGCCCGGATTCATGTATGAAGCACAATACCTAGGCATGAACGGCAAAAACGCTTCGCCAGGCTTCGGTTTCGTCATGGGTGGTCCGAAAGACATATACAACAAAGCCGTGGAAAAAGGATGGCTGTCGTTGGATTCGATTCTAAGCGAGCCATACACACGCCGCAGCACCAGTACACTGTCGGCACGTGCAAACATCGAGCCTATATTAGGCCTCAAGATCGATGTCACAGCAAACAGGACATTCTCCGACAACTTCCAGCAGTACTTCCGCGCAAACGATATGGGCGAGTTCAACGTATTCACCCCCACCGAAAACGGAAACTTCAGCATGAGCTACTTCATGTGGAAGACAGCCTTCAAGAAGACAGACGACAAAAACGCAAGCGAGCAGTCGGAGCTATTCGACAACCTCTTGAAATATCGTACAACCATCGCCAACAGACTAGCTGAAGGCAATGCCCAATGGAACGAGGCCCAGCAAGGTTTCGTATACGACAGCATTAACGGCGAGTATTATCCCAAGGGCTACGGCTCGTCGGCACCCGAAGTGTTGATGTATTCATTCATAGCCGCTTATTCTGGGACATCGCCCGAAAAGGTGCGTCTCAACCCGTTCCCGAAGATACCACTTCCCAACTGGACTGTGACCTACAACGGCCTAACCACGATACCTGCACTCTCGAAGGTGTTCAAGACCATCAGCCTGATGCACACCTACCGCTCAAGCTACGCCATAAGCTCATGGGCCACCAACGTCTACTACGACAGTAACAATACCGTACAGACCTTTGAGTCGTCAGACTACATCATTCCGCGCTACGACATCTCGCAAATGGTGCTTACCGAACAGTTCTCACCCCTCATCGGCGTTGATTTGGGCTTCCAGAACTCACTGACGGCCAACTTCCAATACAAGAAATCACGCACACTAACACTGAGCTTCACCAACAACCAGCTCACGGAGGTTAACGGGCGCGAGATTGTAGTGGGCGCCGGCTACAGATTCAAAGACCTTGGCTTCTCAATAAAACCACTCAGCGGCAACCCCAACGGCAACACAAAGAGCGTTAAAAACGACCTGCTCATAAAGGTTGACCTCGGTTTCCGCCGCGACAAGACCATATTGCGCCGCATCGATGAACGCAACAGCCAAGTCTCAGCAGGTCAAAACAAGATAAACATCTATGTAACAGCCGACTATACCTTCAGTCAAAACCTGAGCGCACAAGTATTCTTCAAGCACGACATGACCCATCCATTCATAGAGACCTCATTTAAAACATCGACCACTTTCGCAGGTATAACACTGAGGCTAACACTGATGCAATAAAAAAAATCACAAAAATTGAAAACCTCTCGATAATAATCGTATCTTTGACCGCGTAAAATAAAACATTATTAAAAACATAAAAAGATGAATATTCCATCAAACTTAAAGTACACAAACGATGATGAATGGATTCGCATAGAAGGCGAGTTCGCATTTGTAGGAATCACAGATTATGCACAGCACGAGTTAGGCGACATCACTTTCGTTGATGTTGACCCTGACATGGTTGGCGACACACTCGATGCAGAGGAAGTTTTCGGCACCATCGAGGCAGTTAAGACCTCAGCCGACCTTTTGATGCCTGTCACAGCCGAGGTTGTCGAAGTGAATGAAGCACTGAACGACGATGCATCACTCATCAACAGCGATCCCTACGGCGAAGGCTGGATCATCAAAGTCAAAGTCAGCGGTGACACAAGCAACCTACTCGATGCTGCTGCCTACGAAGCCAAGATAAACAAATAAGAGGCGTCGTATTGAAAAAACTGACCCAAGGTATATACCCGGGAGTCTTTAGCGGAATAATAATCCTTATTCTGACAGGCCTTCCGGGTTCTTGTTTCAAACACGGCGAACTGTCACTGCCTGGCATCGACAAAGTTATTCACTTTGCGATGTTTGCTTTTTTCGCCCTTTCATCACTTTGGGGATTCAGGGCAAAACTAAGCAACTACAGCAGAAAAGACCTCCTCAAAGCCCTCTGCCTGATGGTGGCTGTCGGCATAACCTACGGCACACTAACAGAACTTATGCAGCATTTTTGGGTAGAAGGACGCGACGGAAGCCCTTACGACCTGCTTGCCGACACCTTGGGAACAATCATTGGCACAACATTTTATGCCCTGCTTCAGAAAAAAAACACATTTTTTTGAAAAAATAGTGGCCAGATATGAAAAATGTTACTACCTTTGTATCCAAATACAGAATTAGTAAGAACCATTTAAAATATTAGAGAAATGGAAGAGAAAAAATCACCTAAAGCCAATCTGGAGAACAAAAAACTCATTTTCACACAGATAGGTCTAATCATCAGCCTCGCCATTGTTTGGGCCGTGTTTGAATATAAAAGCTACAACAAACGTGAGCTGACGTTCGATGTACGTACCACCGAAGTGGTTGAGGAAGAGATGGTTGAAATAACCAAACAAGAGCAAAAACCACAACCTGTAGAGGTTCCAAAACAAACCACACAGATTGAAATCGTGAAAGACGACGTTGAAGTGGAAGACAAATTGGATATCAACGCTGAGGTTGACCAAGCCGAAGAGATTGTAGAATATGTCGCCCCCGAGGTTGAGGAAGAAGAAATCGTCGAACAGGAGATTTTCATGGTGGTGGAAGAGATGCCTGAGTTTCCCGGCGGTATTGCCAAATTAGGTGACTACCTCGCTAAAAACATCAAGTATCCTCAAATGGCACGCGAAAGCGGTGTACAAGGCAAGGTGTTCATCACCTTCGTTGTCGAGCCCGACGGCCATGTGTCAAATGTGAAAGTAGTGCGTGGCATTGGTGCCGGCTGCGACGAAGAAGCTGTCCGCGTTATTAAGAACATGCCGAAATGGAAACCCGGCAAACAACGTGGTAAGGCAGTGCGTGTTTCCTACAATGTTCCAGTGAACTTCAAACTGCAATAAAACATTCTTGTTAGCATTAAAAAAACGAGGACTAAAAGTCCTCGTTTTTTTTGCATTAACATAAATCAACGACCTTCATGGCAGCGGCATTAATCAAATCGTCAGGCGACAACCTGAACTGCAAACCTCGCACCCCTGCACTGACATAGACATAGTCGAAAAGCTCGCATGTCTCATGTATGAAAGTGGGGAACTGCTTTTTCATGCCTATAGGCGAACAGCCGCCGCGAATATAACCCGTAAGCGGAAGAAGATCTTTCATAGGGATAAGGTCACAACTCTTGTTGCCAGTCGCCTTGGCCGTTTTTTTGAGGTCAAGTTCTTCGTTTCCTGGTACGACACAAACAAAATAGCCAATCCTGTCGCCTTTCAGCACAAGAGTCTTGAACACCTGGTTAATGTCCTCGCCAAGCTGGTCGGCAATGTGCTGCGCGCCGAGGTCATTGTCGTCGACCTCGTATGGAATCAAATCATACTTCACCTTTTTCTGGTCAAGGATTCGACACGCGTTGGTTTTGTTGATTTTATCTTTTGACATACTATTACATTGATTTCCTTTTCCAGAAAACAGGGCGCGTCGAAATAGACACGCCCTATCCAAAAATCGCCAATTTAAAGTTATTTTTTCACAACCTTGTACGAGGAAGTTCCTTTCTTGGTGTCGACTTGCAGCAAGTAGAGGCCGTTTGCATAGCCTCTCATGTCGACTTGAACATTGTTGCCGCATGCGTTTGACTCGTAGACAATCATGCCGCAGATGTCCATTATACGAATGCTACTGATGTTGTCGGCAACTATATTTAAAACATTGTCAGTCGGGTTAGGGAAAATACTGACAGACGTGTTGTTTTCTTCAATGCCGTCAACAACCTCAAAATGGGCTTTAAGCGACATATTGGCAGTAACTTCGAAACTATAAACAGAATCTGTCGACATAACGGTGCTGCCCTTAGTCCATTTTACGAACCTATAACCGTCGTTGGGAACAGCCCTGAGTTCGGCTGTCTCTCCAAACTCAAAACTACCTGTACCAGTCACAGTTCCCGAGCCCGAAGGAGTAACCGAAGCAGCAACCTGATAATGTCTCTTGTTGAAATGAGCCTCATAGCTGCCGGGTTCCGTGACAACAAAAGAGTAGGTGGCATTAGATGACACAAGCTCACCATCCTTTGTCCACTTCACAAAATAATACCCCATTGCAGCTGTTGCTTTAAGAGTGCAATTTTGACCATTATAGTGAGGGCCGTCACCTGTTATCGTACCGCCTTCCACAGGATTGGCTGTGGCTGTGATATCAAATGACTCCAAGTCGTTTTCCAACTTCAAAATGACTTGATTCTTCACCGAAATAACTGTACCTTCTCCAGAGGGGGAAAGAGGGTTGAAGTTGTTATCGTCGCTATAAATGCGGATAGCCTGGTTGTCAGCATCGAACACGCTGCAACTCATGTGAGGGTCTGACGACCACGAGCCGGTATTGTCATCAGCGATAAGTACAATATTCGACGTGCCATCATAATAGAAGGGATTGTCGAAGTGGATAACAGTCCACATACCTGACGTCATAGTGACAGGGCCTTGAAACACCCTGTCGGCATCAGTAACTGTCTCCCAATCATTTGAACCATTGAAGGTATTACGTGTCGTATGCTTTAAATAGAAACTGTAATTGCGCGTCTTGTCATTTCCAGCATTATAAAATGAAATGCTTGTTATTATTCCCGGCTGGCCAATCTCTTCAGCGGTATAGATTTGCTGTGTGAGGGAATATTTATAATAGGAATAGCTAGGCAGATAATTGTTGGTTGTCGATACACCATCGCCAATTATGACTGAATTGTCGGGCACGAAAGTAGTGGAAACCTCTTCTGAGAGACTCGACAACAACCCATTTGCATCGACACTACGCAGGGTATAGGTATATATGCCATAGTCAAGATTGTTATCGAGGAAAGTGGTCTCACTAGTATTGCCCTTGAGAACTCCATTCCTGTAGATATTGTATGACGAAGCGCCATTGGCAGCATCCCAAGTCAAGGTCACGTTGTTACTCTCTGTTGACAAAGCAAGATTGAGTGGTGCATCGCAGTTGACCGAGGTTCCATAAGCAAAAGAGATGGTGCTTCCAGCATTCGATATGTTATAAATCATAAGATTCTGGTCAATAGTGCCATCAGTGTAGAAAGGGTAAGGGTTTGTGGATGCGTTGAACTCGGTTCTGCCCGCATCAGCACTTAAATAAGCATAGTTGACATTGCCATTGTCGGAGACATAACCTCCGGGTCTGAAGAGATAAACCTCATCATAAATGCCATTATCGGGGTCGTAGCCGGCATTACCGTCAAAATAGGTGTTGATGCGATAGATTAGCAAGCCACTACCTGGCAGAGCCGTCTCAACGGTGTTGTCCCTGTACTCCAAAACATAATACTGATAAGGATTGCTGGTCGCTATCTTATAGGCTATATTGGTCGGTGTTGGCGAGCTGATGGGATTCAAGGTGTAAGTTCCCGGCTGGGTTATTTCAGGGATCTCGTCAATCCAGTGGCCATATTTCATCTTCATGTAGGCTCCGCAATGCTGTGGCGGCGTAGCGTTGTTCTCCATCAAGTCCCATCTGCCAACGGGCGACAAGTCGGTTCCATTATAATAGTGATACAAATCGGGTGCACCCAACGAATGGTTCATCTCGTGGCACATCGTTGATGTGTTGAAATAATTTGTTGCGTCAGCCAACTGGAAGTTGAATGTCCATACTATCTTTCCATTGATATAGACATCTCTGTCGTAAAGCGACCATTTGTGAGGCCAGAGTAGTGAGCTCCACGCCCCCACTCCGCCTTTCACGATGAAGCAAACGTTATCGACATAGCCGTCTTCGTCATAATCTATGTTGATGTCTGTTGGAACGGGATAATTGGCATTGATATAGTTAACTGTCCTTTCCAACAAGGAGAACTCACGTTCTGTTCTTTCTTCGTCACCGTCATAGCCGTTGGGGTTGGTAGCTGAGTTATAAGGCTCAAAATAGCTACGGGGATAGGTGTCTTGATACGAGATGATGACATCGCCATCATGGCCGGGATAGAATGTCGTTGGTATCTCGATGGCGCCATACGAAGCCGCCTGGAAATAAGACCTCATTGAGACAGCGCCCTCCGACACGTCGTTGAACATATTGTCGATAGATGCATACGAGTTGGCAAGTTGGGCATCGTCGGAAAAACGAATGAAGACACCTATGTTGTTGAGCGTGCCATGATTGGGCTCATAGTCGCGGTTTTGGTGTGGTTTTGCAGGTTCTTGCCAAGCCTGTCTCCTGGCCATCCACTCCTTGGGAGAGATAAGGGCATAAGGCTTAAGGCCTTTGGCAGCAGGATCTATTCTTCCTGCAACAAACTCAGTAGCGACAAGTTTGCCATCGCGGTTCTCTGCATAGACATAGTAGCCCGTTTGTGGGTGTTGAATAATGGTAAAACCATTCTCGTCGTGCAGGTAGTTGAAGAACTCGTCACCCGAAGCCAGACATTGCAATATAGTACCGTCAGGCTGGGTAACAGTCATAGGGATGTTTCTCAGATAGGCCGCATGAACAGAGGCCAGGCAGAAACACATAATCAGTAGGATAAAGTATTTTTTCATGATGTTCAAATTAATTCATATTATCACAATCAACTGCAAATTTAGAATTTATTTTTCAAATAAAGGCACTTTCTAAAACAAAAAAACCGTGACTCCTAATCGGAATCACGGTCATGGTCATTGTTATAGCCAAGGTCACTTCTTCACCTTATGCTCTTTCACCCAATTGCGGGCATTGACGAAAGCCTCAAGCCATGGGGTAACCTCATCGTTCTTGCGGTCGTCTGGATAATAAGCCCACTGCCAAGGCAGGAAAGCACGCTCAAGGTGAGGCATCATAGCCAGATGACGACCATCGTTGCTCGTTATTGCAGCCACAGCCCAGTCGCTTCCGTTGGGGTTGCCAGGATATTCGGTCTGTCCGTATGTCATAGCGATATTGTAGTTATCGCGGTAGCAAGGGAAATAGAACTTGCCTTCACCGTGTGCCACCCACACGCCCAACCGACGGCCTGCGAGTGAGGATAGCATCACACTGTTGTTTTCCTCTATCTCCACATTAAGGAACGATGACTCGAACTTATGCGAGTCGTTGTGTTTCATAACAGGCATCTCCTCATGGTCAGGATAGATGAGGCCGAGCTCAACCATCAGCTGGCAGCCGTTGCACACGCCGAGGCTTAGTGTGTCGGGGCGAGCATAGAAGTTGTCAAGAGCTTTCTTGGCTTTCTCGTTATAGAGGAACGCTCCTGCCCAACCTTTTGCCGAGCCGCACACATCGGAGTTGGAGAATCCTCCCACGAAGACTATCATGTTCACATCGGAGAGGTCTTCCCTGCCGCTGATAAGGTCGGTCATGTGTACGTCTTTAACGTCGAAGCCTGCCAGATAGAGCGCGTAAGCCATCTCACGATCGCCATTCACACCTTTCTCGCGTATGATGGCAGCTTTGACACCTGATGCACGACGACGATGCATATTGACACCCATATCGGCAGCTTTGCCTGTGAAGTCGTGGCCGAAACTATAGTGCAGATACTGTTCTTTATAGTTCTTGAAACGCTCGGCAGCCTTCACCTCACCACTCTGACGGCGGTCGAGGAGATAGGAAGAGCGGAACCATACATCACGCAGAGTGTCTATGTTGAACACGCAGGAATGTCCTTCGTGAGCCACCACTATGCGACGGTGTTTCGAAGGCTTGCCTATAACACTGAATGTCACACCCGCCTTGCGAAGCATCTTTTCGGCCTTGCCATCGTTGGCAACTTGTATCACCACAGAAGGCTTCTCGCAGAAAAGCAGCGATATGATGTCGTTATCATTGAACTTGCTTAAGTCTATCTCCATACCAAAGTCGCAGTTAGAGAAGTTCATCTCCAGCAAGGTTGTTATCAAGCCACCGGCCGAAACGTCATGTCCAGCAAGGACAAGGCCATCGTTTATCAAGGCTTGAAGAGCATTGAACGCCTTCTTGAAGTAGGCCGCGCTACGCACGTCGGGAGCCTCGTCGCCGATAAGACCTATGGCCTGGGCGAAGCTGCTACCTCCAAGTTTGAAACCGTCTTTCGAGAAGTCTATATACAAAAGAGAGGTGTTCTCGTCGCGTTTCATGACAGGTGTCACCGTCTTGTGCAAATCGCTGACCTCGCCTGCCGCAGAGACAATCACAGTGCCAGGAGCCATTACCTTGGTGCCGTTGGGATATTTCTGCGTCATCGACAAGGAGTCTTTTCCTGTCGGGACGTTCACGCCAAGAGCAACACAATAGTCACTCAATGCTTTCACTGCATCATAAAGACGTGCGGTTTCGCCTTCCTGCTTGGCAGGCCACATCCAGTTGGCACTGAGCGACACACCAGCAAGTCCATCTTGAACAGGTGTCCATACGATATTTGTCAAGGCCTCGGACACCGACAGTCTCGAACCTGCGGCTGGGTCAATAAGAGCCGGTATAGGCGCATGACCGAGGGCTGTGGCAATGCCACGTGTGCCGGTATAGTCCAAAGCGGTAATACCCAGGTTGGCCAAAGGCAGCTGAAGCTCGCCAACACATTGCTGCTGGGCAATACGTCCTGTCACAGAGCGATCAACTTTGTTGGTGAGCCAGTCCTTGCAAGCCACAGCTTCAAGTTGAAGAACTTTTTCAAGGTACTTGTGCACATCGCGCTTGGTGTAACTTATCTTCTTGTATTTATGTTCTATGTGATTGTCGTTGAGTATAGTCTTAGGTGTACTACCGAAGAAGTCGGAAATCTCCATGTCGATTGGAGCCTTGCCATTTTTACGCTCGAAGCGGAGACATTTGTCGCCCGTCACCTCACCAACCTCATAGAACGGGGCACGCTCACGCTCAGCGGTGCGTTTTATCAGTTCAACATCTTTTGCAGATGTAAGCAAGCCCATACGTTCCTGCGACTCGTTACCAATTATTTCTTTGTCAGACAAGGTGTTGTCACCCACTGGAAGCGCATCGACCGAAATCTTTCCACCGGCATCCTCAATCAGCTCGGAGAGGCAGTTGAGGTGTCCGCCTGCACCATGGTCATGGATAGAACGAATGGGGTTTTTGCTCGATTCAGCCATAGCTCGAACAACATTAGCCACACGCTTTTGCATCTCGGGGTTGGCACGCTGCACAGCATTCAGCTCAATGGCATTGCTGTACTGGCCAGTATCGACACTCGACACAGCACCGCCACCCATGCCAATGCGATAGTTGTCGCCACCAAGCAGGACAATGACGTCACCCGTCTCTGGCTCCAACTTTTTGGCATCTTCTTTCTTGGCAAATCCCACTCCACCAGCCAACATGATAACCTTGTCATAGCCAAGAGCCTGATTCTCATTATGCTCAAATGTCAATACACTGCCATTGATAAGTGGCTGACCAAACTTGTTGCCGAAGTCGGAGGCACCGTTGGAGGCTTTTATCAAAATTTCCTCGGGGGTCTGATACAGCCATTTGCGCGGTTTATCGCTTTCCCACGAACGGTTTTCTTCAGTACGCGGATAGGATGTCATATATACTGCAGTACCTGCAAGCGGAAGACTGCCCTCGCCACCAGCCATACGGTCACGAATCTCACCACCAGTTCCAGTGGCGGCACCATTGAAAGGCTCCACTGTTGTCGGGAAATTATGCGTCTCGGCCTTCAGCGAGATGATGGTGTTGATGTCTTTTATCTGGAAATAGTCAGCCTTGTCGGGCGACTTGGGAGCGAACTGCTCAACCTTGGGACCCAACACAAAAGCCACATTGTCTTTGTAAGCAGACACAAGACGATTGGGGTTTTCTTTCGATGTGCGTTTGATGAGTGCAAAGAGTGTGTTGGGCATCTTCTTGCCGTCGATGATGAATGTGCCGTTGAAAATCTTATGACGGCAATGCTCCGAGTTGACTTGGGCGAAGCCATAGACCTCGCTGTCGGTGAGCTTGCGGCCTATCTTTGCCGAAATATCCTTGAGGTAGTTTATCTCATCAGCACTGAGAGCCAGCCCTTCTTGGTTGTTATATTTCTCAATATCAGATATATAGCGTATCGGTTCAGGTTTGCGGTTTATGGTGAACACATCTTGTCCTATGTTCTCGTAATACGCCTGAAGCATAGGGTCGTAAGGTGCTTTCTTGGAAGACACCTTCACGAATTGTTCAATGCGCTCAATGCCCTTCACACCCATGTTTTGGGTTATCTCCACGGCATTGGTGCTCCATGGTGTCACCATCTCGCGGCGCGGACCTATAAATTTGCCTTTTAAGGTCTGGTCTTGCAGAGCTTCTGCTCCATCAAAGAGCCACGAGAGTTTCTCTACATTTTCAACCGATAACTTCTTAGCCGACTTTACTGCTATAACTTGCTGATTCTCTGTCTGAAAAAATAATATCATAATAAAATGAATTTATATAACAACGCCCGCAAAGATAAGGATTTTATCTTTGAAATTTAGTGTTTTTTGTAATAAAGTTTGAAAAAAATCTTGGAGAAACAATAAACATACAAAACAACACATAATACTCTGCATCCTGCCTATCTCATCATTCGTTCCAATTTTTCCTTCCATCGCTCCCAACGTGGCATTTCTCTGGCGAGAAGCATATAAAAATCCTTGGAATGGTTATGATATACCAAATGGCACATCTCATGAGTAATGACATATTCTACGCAGCATCTTGGCGCACAGACAAGCCGTGGATTCAGATAAATATTGCCGTCTTTTGTGCAATATCCCCAACGCTTCTCCATCTTTTTGACAGAGATAGACATCGGTTTCACACCATAAACCACGAAATGTTCAACAATAGGTTTTGCATATTCATGGAATTTGATTTTAGCGCGTTCTGTGTACCATTGTTGAAGAATCTTACCTGAATCTTGCTTATCTTTACACTCAATCTCGATGATGTTGTTGTGGTAATGAACAGCGTTGGTATCCGATTCCCTGACACGGAGCATGTACTGCCTTCCCAGATAGAGATGCGACTCGCCGCTGATATATTGCCGATCGGTGGAAGGAACACCGAACGATTCAAAGTAGCGTTTTTGACGAAGTATCCACGCTGCCTTATGATGAACCCTCCCCTGTATGTCTTCAAGTGTTGCATCAACAGGGGCTTTTAGGATAACAGAGCCGTCAGGAAGAACTGACATTCCCAAAGTTTTACGATTTCCGTAGTCTATGCAGTATTCAATAGTAGTCGTACCGTATGTAATGCTGTCTTTTGTCATCGAATCCAGATTTTTGCCACATCTACACAACCATCGATAATGATATCCATATCATCAAAAGAGAATGTCAGACCATATTTGCGTTTGATATTGTCGATCAGTTCGTCTTCGAGACGGATTTTCATTTTGCCTACAATGTCATTTTTCGACTGCCAATCAACCAATACAGAGCCATCAACAATCACCGTTTGGCTGATAATCTTGTCGAAGGCATGAGCGGTTGCCAATGCCATCTCACGGACAGGCATGTCAGGGAAGAGCCTTTTGTAGTTCTCTAAAGCGATGCCAAAATAGGCTTTAGCCGCATTGTTGTGTTCCAATTCAGCAGGCAGTTCGCTATCGGTATGGTTGAGTACATCATCTTTATACTGCATCATTTTTTCCAAATACTCATTATCTGTCAGCCTGCCCTGTTCGTAAAGTTCGATGGCCTCTCTGATGAGTTGCGAGAATTTCTTATAAAAGGCAGGGTCTGAATCCATGTTGTCGCGAATGTACTTCGCTGTCCGCGTCGCTATTGTGTCGGCTTTGGCAGCAGTGCCAACAACGCTGTCAACCTCTTTTCTAAAATCCTCTTTGTCGAAGATGTTGACAAGATTGGTTATGACTTTCACGGCATCGCTTTCCACATGATGGTTGATAAGCTTTTCAATGCGTGCTTCATATTTCTTGTAATCTACCGTGTCAGAATAGCGCAATTGTACGGCTGTGCGCAGTTTGGCGAACATACTCAAATCTTCCTTGTAACGCTGTATGGTCCTTTCGTCAGTATTTTTAAAAAATTCTTCCGTAGAAAGGGCTATTTGCAAGACCGATGAAAAAGCCGTCAAACGGTCGTAGAACTCGTGTCGGCGGTCCTCCATACGCAACGACTGGGCATAAGCCTCCAAGTCGCGTTTGTTGGAAATCATCTTGAAAAGGTCCCAGAGATCGGAATGACGTTGCGGAAGTTCAGCAATTTTATCGCCGACAGGCGCCAATGTCTCTCTGAAAACATCCTTGTCCTCCTCATCATATTCTGAATAAATGCTTAAAGCGTTATCCAGCTCTGCCAAAACACCGTAATAGTCAATAATGTAACCGAAATCCTTCCCTTCGCAAGTGCGGTTGACACGGGCAACAGCCTGCAAAAGAGTGTGTCCGCTCAAGTTTCGGTCAAGATACATCAGAGCCACCTTCGGCTCGTCGAAACCAGTCAAAAGCTTATCCACAACAATCATCACTTCGAGCGATTCCTGATTTTTGAAGCGTGAAATAAGATTCTCCTGATACTTCTGCGGTGTTCCGTGTTCGTCCATCATGCGTTTCCAGAAGTCTTTGACTTCCTGCGCCGTGCCGCCGTATGCTGTTTCTTCGCCTTCTCGGTCGTCGGGGGCGGTTATCAGCACTTCCGATGTTATTTTTCCTATTTCGTCAAGATATTTTTTATAAAGGATGGCGACTTTCTTTTTGGGAGTCACAAGCATGGCCTTGAAACCAGTGCCTTGCCAATTGTCGGCATAATGCTTTGATATGTCAAGGGCGATGGAAAAGACACGTTGCTCTGTCTGGTTGAGGATGTCAGTACGAGAGAATTTCTTTTTAAGGTCGGTTGCCTGATATTCGGTAAGGTCCTCGCAAACCCGGTCAAAAAAGCTGTCGATAGGGCCTTCACTCACCGATTGCGGCACCATGCGGCCCTCGTAGAGCAACGGTACAACAGCCTTGTCTTCTACAGCTTGTCGAATTGTATATACTGGCTTGATGATGCCTCCGAATGTACGGGCAGTGTTTTTGTCCTTCTTCATCAAAGGGGTGCCTGTGAAAGCGATTTTACATGCGTTCGGCAGCACACGGTTCATCTGAATGGCCAGTTCCTTGTATTGGCTGCGGTGCGCCTCGTCAATCAAGATAAAGATGTTGGGGTCTGTCAACGGCTGACGTATTTTCTTGATGGCAGTGGCGAATTTGTTGATGACGGTAGTGATGACCGCATCGGTGTTGCTTTCCAAAAGTTCCACCAAGCGCTGTCCTGTAGTGGCATTTTCAACCACCTTGCCGCATTTGCGGAATGTCTTGGTGATTTGGCTGTCAAGGTCGGTGCGGTCGGTGACCAACACAATGCGTGGATTACGGATGCTTGGCTCCTGCGCTATTTTTTGCGCCAGCATCACCATTGTAAGTGATTTGCCGCTGCCCTGCGTGTGCCAAACCACACCACCATTGCGTTTTCCAGTCTCTATATTTCTTACCCTTTTCAGCGTCTCATTTACAGTGAAAAACTGCTGATAGCGAGCCAGTTTCTTAACACCGGCGTCATATATCGTGAAATGGTATATCAGTTCCAACAGCCTCTCGGTGCGGCAAAGATTGTACAGATATTCATCCTGCGGAGTTATTTCTCTAGCTCCAACAAGTTCATGCAGTTTTTGTCGGCTTTCCTGCTCCGCCTCTTTGTCGGGAAACATTTCATGCCATTTGTTCCAAAACTGCGCAGGCGAGCCAGTGGTGGCGTAGCTGCCAAAACTGTTGCCAATAGCCAATAGCAACGCACTATATACATACAGACCACGTATGCCGTCCTCTTTCTGGTTGCGCAAGTGCTGCGATATGGCCTGCTCCTCCGCGCCTTTGATGTCGGGGCGCTTGCACTCGATAACCACCAACGGGATGCCGTTCACAAACAGCACAATATCGGGACGGTATGTGTCGTTGGAACCTGCACGAGTAACGGCGAACTCTTCAGTGACGTGAAACACGTTGTTTTCGGGATGCGCCCAGTCTATGTAGCGCATGGTGTAGCTTTTCTTGTCGCCGTCGATGCTTTGCTCAAAGGCTTTGCCGAGGGTGAGCATGTTATACACCGCTTCGTTTGCACTTACATAGCCGCCTTCCATCGGCAAATTGCGCATAGCGACGATGCCATTCTCGTTGTTCTGTTCCGAGAACCTTGCCTCGCTATGGCTGCCGATATGGATGGAATTGAGTTTGCGTAACTGTTGACGCAAGATGTCTTCCAGCAGTACGTTGGACGTTTTGCCGCCACGCAGTTCCAGTGCCTCTTCAGGCGAGAGGTATTGATAACCCAACTTTTGCAGCAGTTTCAATGCAGGCTGCTGACTGATTTCGTTTTCTTTGAAGGAGATAAAGCTCATAATTTAACCTTTATTTGACCACTTATTTGACCACTTATTTGACCACTTATTTGACCACCTATTTGACCACCTATTTGACCACTTATTTGACCACCTATTTGACCACCTAGAAGTCTTTTAGAACAATAAAATAACTGCCACGAGTTTTGCCTTCTCTTTTGATATTTCCATTGTTGATGAGGGCAACAATATGCTTTTGAATGGCAGACTGATTTATACCAATAGATTGAGCCAATTCACGTCTGGTGATATGGTTGTTTTCAACAATAAGTGAGAATATTTGTTTTCGTATATCAACAGCAGTTGCAATTGTTAGTTTTCGGTCGCGTATATGTCCTTCGTCATCAATCATAAGTTCTTTGCAAATGAAATCCTTATGACAGGGAATTGACACATAGAAGAAAGTCCTGTCTTCATCTGACTCATAGGAAGCATCGCCAGATCCATTTTTTTCTAATTCTTTTTTGACGGTAGGTATACCAGTTCCTCGTCCTTCTGTTAAGTCGAGTTCTTTTAGGAAATCTCCCAATCTTCTATTTCTATATCTTCTTGCATGGATTCTTTTTCCTGCTCGAAGATCTTCAAGTTTGATGCTTCTGTCTGCGCCACTATAGCTAATAATTTCTATTTGTTCAGGCATGATTGAGATTTCAACAGGCTCACGTTCTTGATAAGAACGATGGTATAAAGCATTTACAACGACTTCTTCCAATGCTTGATACGGATAGTTGAAGGTTTTGTCGGCTTCTGCTTTTGAGGATACTTTTGAGATTTTTTGTCGAATGACCATGGTTTTAATATAGTCAAGTGTCCTTCGAATAATCTGATATACAGGTCCCTTTATGGGATCTATTTCTATAAAATTATCAGGATCGGCGTCTTTACCTTTAGGGTAAATGACAATATCGACTTGGGTGCCGGGGAAGAATTTTTCTGGCTGATAGGAAAACAGCATCAGAGCAATGTTTTTCACCCTAACATTTTCATTTGGTCCTTCAACCAAATCCATTTGCCGGAGAATTTGTAAAGGGGAACTGGTTTCGAGTTGCTCAACCAATTTGCTGCCGGTTTGGGTCAAAAAGTCTCTTATGAGTAACAATGAGACGTCGTTTATTGTGGCTGAAATGTTTCCTCTATCATCAAATGGCACCCTGTTGGCCATGTTTAGTAATTCGACTTCGTAATCTCCTTTAGCCACAATGGTGCTCGAATTGTAACGGATATAGTAGTTGTATTCTTTATGTTTTGCGGTCACATTATCGGGTGCTTTGTAAGGCCGACGATCTCCCGCTGTGACCCAGATGACGAAAATCTTTTTGCCATCAATTTCTTCAATGGCAGTTCGGGGCAGGTAATAAGGTTGTATTTGGTTGTTGAAGCCAATCATCGATTTCTGTATGGCATCCAGTTCGTTGATGTTTATTCCGCAGACAGGCCGTTTAGCTCTGCCGTTCTCTTCCTCGACACCAACCACGATGTAACCGCCACCAATGTCTTCAAAATCATTGGCAAAGGCGCAAATAGTACGGTAGATGGCGTCGGGGTTCCATCCTTTCTTGAATTCTATTCGGTCGCTTTCGACCACGCGGCCGTCAATCAGCGATTCTATGTTTACTGGGAGAGTCATGGTGTTTATGATTTTGGGTTAATTAACGATTCTTCTAAATTGATAGCATCAAGTTTGTCGTTTTTAAAATCAGGGATAAGAAACATTAGGTCTTTATATCCTCTAACGGTGATGTATCCGATTCTTTTGTAATAGTCTTTTAAGCTCTTCATGGCTTTTCTCGAATCATGTTCCATCTCTTCATACCCCATTTTGCTCTCAAACTCGTCGTCCCTTCCCAAAGCGTTGGATGACTCGAGTTGGAGGGGGAATGGCTGCATGACGATGAGACCGCAAGCAGTATTGAAATAATGGAATCTGTCTTTGACAAATTTGGCACCAATTCCCAAACCTCTGTATTCTGGGAGAATCATCATTCTTTCGAATATGCAGATGTTAGGATTTATCATGATGTCGTCTCCAAACAGCTTTCTTTGCAAGTCTTCCTTGATTTCATAATTGTCGAAATCGTAGATCATATTGCCGATGCGCATGGTATATGATTCGGTGTCGAAGATCTCAAAGATGTCGTAATGGTCATTTATGGCTTGAGATAATAGTAGGATTTTTACATTACCTTTTCCGATGATAACAGGGTTGTTCCCGTATTCATCGGTTTTGATTATTTCAACAGCGATATCTTGGATGTATCGTTCGCCTGCCAAAGGCCCAAGAGGTGAACTGAAGGTGTATTTAAATTCGATGTCGAGGTATTGTATTTCGTCAAGGTCTTTCATGATATTCTATTTTTTTGTTTGTAATATGTTTATTTTCAACAATATGATCAATAACTTGAATGTTTTCCATTGATATTTCTTGAGGGACACCTTGAGGGACACTGGTGGAACTGGTGCACTCCACGCGATAGGTCTCGGTGCTTTGCAGTAGTTCTTGCAGTTTGGGTTTTGTTATCATATTGTTGGCGTATTATATTCTATATATCATTTTTATCTCTGGAACTTTTTCATTAACTTTTATTCCCACTTTTCCATCTGACACTTCTTTTATTGTTTTTTCATCTTGCTGTATTTCGGTAATTGTAATGGGATAAAACCTTCCGTCCTTTTCATAAGCAAGTGTGTCTCCAATGTGAATTGTGTTGTTGTTTAACTCAACACATATTACTGTGTGGTTTTGATAGAACTTATATGGTTTTCCTAACTCTTTCAAATTTGGCGTAAAATCAACTAAACCAATTTGTAAGAAACGATCACGAGCCTCTTCTTTAGAAATAAACCCGTTTACAACATTGAAGTATAGGTTAAATAATTGCCATGTATACATTAGGCCTCTTTCGTCGTTTATGGCATCTTGTATTTGATTGTCATTAAACGGAGGAATAGTCCTTTTTAGAGGCTCAACGTTCCTTTCGTTATTGGCAATATATAAAGCAAACACGTCAAAGTTGTTTCTTTCTTTGCATCTACGGTGTCTAATCTTACTAATCTGAGAGCATTCTGAATCTTTTGAAGTTCCATTGATGCCTTTTACTTCAATGATAAGAAGGCCTTTTTCTCCTAAATCAATTTGAATGTCTTCTTCAAATAGCCCTTCTGTAGCTGTTTTGTCTTTTTCGATGGCATTGTCAAATCCAAGCCATTTTAAATATGTGATTACACTTTTTACTAGTTTATCTCCTGTCTCAATGAGAATGTCGTGTAAAAACTTATACTTGTTGGCAGCCGCTTCCAATTCTTTGTCGATGCGTTCAATTTCTTCTTGATATTTCTTTGTTGCTTCCTGTTTTTCTTCCTCAAGCCTTTGTTGTTCTGGTAAATAGTATTGACTATTGTGTTTCCATGATTTAGTTTCGATTTCGGGAAAATATTCAGAGAAATATTTAAACAATACTTCTTTAAAAAGAATGTCAAGTAGTTGCTTTTTTGATTTCAACTGGGGAAGCATAAAGGCAACTTCTTGTTCCGAACACCAAATATAGGAAATGATTTGGCCGTGTTTATTTTTTAATAATGGAATGAAATCTTTATCAGGTACATATTGGTTGGTTGAGTTGTCCCTTTTTTGAGGGTGTTCAAAAGTTTGATGGTATTCTATCTCATCGGCAAATTTTTCAAAAAGTGTTTTTGCAATTTGGTTGTCACAAATTTGTATCTCTTTTCCATACAATGCTTCTGAAGTGAAATCTCTTGTAAAAGAATAGTTTGTTTCTTCTTGGTTCTCTTCACTATAAGAAAGCATTATGTTTTTAATTGTATATTCTATAATTTGTTTTTCACTATGAAAAATGATATTGATAACAGGATGGCTATTTTTTATTTTTTTATTCAATATAGCGCAGCTATATGGGATAGGATTAAATCTTGTAGCGGGACGTCTTGAAATAAAATAATATTCCGAATTTCCAATAATATTTTGGTATTGATGGTCTCTTTTCAAGTAATTTATAACGTTATTATTACCTAGGTCAAATATGAAAACCTCGTATTCATGTATATTTTCAGGGAAGTTATAGTTGGGTAAAAGATAGGTGTATCCTTCATAATTATTGGTACTTGATACATCAATTATGTTTCCAAGACTTCCGTTGTACACATCAAAGGTCTTTGATAATTCATCACAGATTTTTTTTTCAATGTTCAAACAACAAATTTTTGTTTTATTCATATTATCATCCTCCTTTCCCCCGTCAGCAGCACCTGCATCAGCCCCTTCTTCTCTTCCTGCAGGCTCGCCAATTTCTTGTTTGCCATTTCGATTTCTTTGTCGGCATTGACCAAAACTGAAGCTATTGCATTTTGCTCCTTACGTGATGGTATGTATAATTTGATGGTTGACAAATCCGAAGCATTGTATGATGGCAATGCTCCTACTTGAATATATTTTGAAAGTCTGATGCTATCAAACCAATACTTCATATACCAAATGTCTTCATTGGGTATAAAAGCAAGCATATTATTATCAATGATAAAGTTTTTCGCATACCGTTTTCTTTCTAAAGCTATGGCAGCACCAACTTTTGCAAAAATTATTGCTTCCTCATCAATAACAAGATATCCCAATCGGTCTATTTGTTCTGTTGTTACATAATTGTTGGCAATAGTCATTTTTGACTCATTACCAGGCAAGTTCATATCTGAAACTTTGTAAAAGGGAAGACCTGTTTGACCACCTTGTTCATTTTCACTAAAGACACAGCCTCCGACAAATTTGCCTATCTTTCCTAATCTCACCTCTTTCCACTTTTCATTAAACCCTTTCAGCCGCTTCTTCCCCGTGAGCAGTTGCTGCATGAGGCCGCGCTTGCGCAGAGTGAGTTTTTCGACTAATTGGGTTTGCTTTTCTATGGCGGTGTCCCAAAGGGAAAGGACGGAGACGATGCGGTGCTGTTCGGGGAAAGGGGGGACGGCGAAGTACGTGTTAGCAATGGCCTGCTTTCCAAGCGAACATACTTTTATTCCTTGTATTAGAGCTTGTAATTGTTTTCGATATGAAACTGAATTAACTTGATAGCCTAAAAAACAAGGGGAAAATAACCCTTTTTGAGGACGAATTAACATGGTATGAAGTCCGGAAAGAATTTTTTCTGAACCAATATTAGCTATTTCACATGCCTTTCCAACTGTTTCGTCTTCTGCGGTGTCTGCCAGTACAATATCACCATCCTCGATAAAATCAATCATTGATTCTTTGTAATCTTCACTATTTATGAATGGTATAGATTGTTTTTGAACATCTATTATTGAAGGATACTTTACTAGGACATCCCCATAATGAATATTTTGAATGTCTCCATTCACATCATTAAGCTGGTTGCGAGATAATGTATTAGTGCGCAAAAAAGCACACACTTCACCTAATTTCTTCACTTCCCAGTCTTCAGGAATGGGGCCGAGGGGCGAGGGCTTGTAGCCGGAGGGGATATGTTTTTCTTCGCTCATTTTAGTATTATTTTCTGTACCACCATGTTTAATTGTACCACCATAAATGGTAGTACAAATTGTATCACCCTAATATTTTGTACCACCATTTTGAGTGGTACAAACAATAATAACTTTCCAATAACCACTCCTCCCATCAACTCTAATTATATAACCCTTATCTTGTAAAGTTTTGAGTTGCTTTTGAACAGCTGATTTGTTAATCCCAAGTTTGTCTGCCAAATCGCGAACTGTAATCTTGCCATCCTCATTGAGAGCATCTAATAAGTTAATTGTGTTTTGACTCTTAAAAGTGATAAGTTCACCATTATACCACCATATAGACCTGTCTTTATCTTTGATGATGGCGATATTTGTGCTGATGTCCTTGCAGAGAACGCCTGTCATATAGTCAACAAATGGTTTGGCTTGCTCTAAAGATGCTTGTGCTCCGTCTGATGGTATTTTCCCTACGACAGCATCACATTTGCTTAATGCTGCAAGATAATTCTTTTTGTCTTTTGTCCTTACAACTATCATAGGGTATCCATGACGGTAAAGAATGTAGTTGACTATCAAACGGGAAATTCTTCCGTTTCCGTCTTCGAATGGATGGATACGGATATAACGGTAATGAAAGAGGGATGCCAGTTCAATTGGTGACAATGTTCCTTTTGCTTCTGCCTGATTATACCATTGAAGTAGATCCGCCATCAGTGCGGGAGTCTCTTCTGGTGATGCGTATTCAAAGCGTTCGCCAGTAGGGGTAATGACGGAATTAGGACGAGTTTTGTATTGTCCTGCATGAACAACATACGAAAAATTAGTGCCGTCGGGAAGTTGGCGATTTACTGTGTAGTCCTCGCGGAGCAATGTTTTGTGCAATGTGCGGATAAAATACTCGGAAAGAGATTGCTCTTTGTCTAGTGCCATTTCTTTTACCATTTTCAAGCCGACATTGGATGCCTTCATCTCCTCCAAATCCTTCATTTTGGCTTCTCCCACTACGCGACCAAAAAGCAACAGCAATTCCGTTTGGCCGTAGGTAAGCGTGTTTCCCTCTATGTGGTTAGAGTTGTAATTGAATTCCAGCATGAATTTTTGGTCAAGACGATTTTGGTCTTGCTCTTTGAGTGGCTGAAGCGACTGCCATTCTTTGTATAATGTTTCTATTTTGTTCATAATCGTATGTTTTTAATATCCTAATTCCTTCAAATACTCCTTCATTTTCCCCTGCACCTCGGCAAGTTCTGTTTCCAGTTGCTCAATCTCTTTCTGTACGGCGGGGATGTCGATTTCGGCTTCCTCCTCGTAGGTATCGACGTAGCGCGGGATGTTGAGGTTGAAGTCGTTCTCGCGGATCTCATTGGGGGTGGCCACGTAGGCGTATTTGTCCTCCACCACACCTGGCTGCAACTCGCCATTGGCAAATTTACGATATATACCAACAATATGGTCAATGTCCTGCGGACGCAACTTGTTCTGATTCTTGCCGTTCTCGTATTCGCGGCTGGCATCGATGAAAAGGACATTTTCGGAACCTCGCCCCTTACGGAAAATGGCGATGGCGGCAGGAATGCCAGTGCCATAGAAGAGGTTGGCGGGCAAACCGATGACGGCCTCCAGGGTGTGCTCGTTTTCAAGGATATACTGACGGATTTTACCTTCGCTACCGCCACGGAACAGCACGCCGTGAGGGATGATGACACCCACTTTGCCGCTTTGGTCATCGGCCACCTCCAGCATGTGGCTGATGAAGGCCCAGTCACCTTTGCTCTTGGGCGGGATGCCGCGCCAGAAACGGTTGTAAGGGTCGCTGGCGGCTTCCTCAGCACCCCATTTGTCGAGGCTGAAAGGGGGATTGGCCACCACCGTGTCGAATTTCATCAACTTGTCGTTGATTTTCAGCTTCGGGTTGCGCAACGTGTCGCCCCAACGGATGACGGCATTGTCGAAGCCGTGCAGGAACATGTTCATCATCGCCAATGCCCATGTGCTGCCGTTCACTTCTTGCCCGTAGAGCGAGAAGTTGCTGTTGCCCACTTCCTTTCCTGCCTTGATCAGCAAGGAGCCGGAGCCGCAGGTGACATCACAGATGCGAGCACCGGGTTTGCTTTTGGTCAGCTTGGCGAGCAAGGTGGAAACCTCGGCTGGGGTGAAGAAGTCGCCTGCTTTCTTGCCCGCTTCCCCTGCAAATGTGGAAACGAGGTACATATACGCATCGCCAATAATGTCGTTGTTCTCCAAATGCGATTCGTCCAAGTCCACCCCGCAGAAGTCCTGCAGAAGATTACGCAGACGTGCGTTTTTCTCCTTTGTTTCTCCCAAATTAGCACTGTTGAAACTGATGTTTCGGAAGATGCTGCTGCCGTCCTCGCTGCTCATCTTCTCACGGTTGGCGTCTTCGAGGTCAGCCAACGCTTCGTCAATCAGCTCACCGATGTTGGTGGCGTTACGATGCTCATAAAGGAAATTGAACGAACTCTTTTCAGGCACAACAAAACGCTCGTGACGCATGGCACGCTCGGCACGTTCCCGATCTCCCTCGTATTTAACAAGATAGTCGTTTAGTTTGGATTTATAGACATCGCTCACATATTTCAGGAACAGCATTGTGAGGATATAGTCCTTGTATTGGCTCGGGTCGATTACGCCGCGGAAGGTGTCGCATGCTTTCCAAACGGTGCGGTTGATGTCATCTTGGGTGATTTTTCTATTATCCATTTTATTTATTTATTTCGTTGATTAATAATTGATTGACTATGATTGTACGTTTTTGGGTTATGGTATTTAAAAGGTCCGTTTCACGCTTCTGGAACTTAGATATTTCCACAACCAGCTTCTGCCGTTTTTTGTCGGGAATAGGTATTTTAATGTTTTCCAAAGTGGATTTGTGAATCAACGGAGTTGAGCTTCCGATTTGCGAAGCCATTATAGCATCTGCTATGGTTGGAAGATTCAAGTACCAACAAAGAAATTCAGGCAATATCTTGTCGTTTCGCAGGCTAATCACATATAATGTGGTTGACGCCACGGCCTGGATATCAAGGTCAAAAACGGTGCATAAATAAGTGGTTCCTTTGCCAGCAAAAAGCAAATCCCCCTTTTTTAGCAGATTTTTATCCACTCTTGGGCTGTATTCTACACGGGAAGCCACCTTCTCTGGAAAATCAACTGTCAAATCTTTCATTTGCAGATAGGCAATCTCTCCTCCTGGAGAAGTGTTTAGATAAATCCCCGAACGTATTTCTGCTATGTCTTTTAAATATACCATATTTAGTATTACAAATACTTCATATTTTTACGTTGCAAAGATATATATTTTTTTTCAATATAAAGAATTTTATTTCGAGTATTTTTTTTACTATCAAAAAACTGACAAAAAAATATGTTTTGCCAACACCATAAGCATCGACAAAAAAATACACTTAACAACAATAAAGTATATGAACAATTAAATCAGTTCACCACAACCTTCACAACCTGAGGCTTTTGTCCTGCCGTAGCAATGCTCATGAAATAGATGCCCTGCTGCATGGATGAAGGAATTGTCACCTCAATGACTGTTCCACTGCTCATTGGCTGAACATCTATCTTTCTTCCGCATAGGTCATACATCTCGACATTTAGCTTGTCGGCATCAGCACTTGCAATGCGTATTGTACCGCCACTCTTGACAGGGTTTGGTGAAATACTATAACTAACAGATTCATGGTTGTTTACGCTCCACGATGGATCCCAGATCATAAATGCAAAATCCGGGTTGTCGACAAAAGGATTGCGGTTGTGCTGGATGACATAGATGGAGTCGTTGCGACTTATCTCTTTCTGGCTGACAGGGTCTTCTTGGTGCCATTGCAGGAGCAGCGTTATGGCCCAAGGCTTGAGAACACTTTTGTCGGTCATGTTGCTGGACTCCCAGTTTTGGTCCTCGTCGTGATAGCGCACACTCATGTAAAACATGGCGCGGGCGATGTCGCCTTTGTATTCATCTACGGGTTCGTAAGCCATACCAGTATAGCCTGGAGTTGCTGAAGAACCAAGTTTGGCTCCATTCTTGAAAATCTGAGGATTTCCGCTTGTCTTGACCTTGGCAAAGGGGTTGTTGCCGCGCTGTCCGTTCACCCAGCCGTCGGTGGGATAAATATGGTGCAGGTCGGTGCGAGGCTTTGAGGTATTGGAGCTTTCGTTAAACCAGCTTTGAGGCCAAAGATGCTCACGGTTGTAGCAGTCGCCTTCCCCGTCATACGTTCCGCATTGATCGGTTGTAAAGGTATATGAGTACTTAGGCGGAGTGTTGGGCGAATAAGAATAAATGTCCCACACCTTGTTGGTACTGTCGGTACGTGCGTCGGTCGACTTGAAAGAATTCCACAAACCGCCATATTCAGTATGAACGTCATTCGATATAATATTATGCAGAGCCATAAAAAGGGCCTGACCGGTAAGTCCATTGGCCGAGTTATAGTATCCTGCAGGCACCTGAGCCTTTAAGCACACTAACGAACCAAAAAACAGCATCGAAATGAAAACACTTTTTCTCATAACCATATCAAAAAATTTATTCAACTATCAGATTACCAAACATATATATAAAAGCCGTCACAGCCATGAAAACTCCTCCAGAGAATTGGAAGAAAGCTGTGGTTTTCAGCATCTTGGGAGAATACTTCATGTTCACGAAGACGTATGCCCATACAAAAGCCGCCACCAGGAAAGCAAGAAACATCCACTTGCCTATAGGGTTGAAAAGAGGCGTCGCCAACGAAGCCATGAAAGTGTTCAGCGACGACATGACAGCGATAAGTATCACATCCTTGAAGTCCATGGCGGTATAGAGTCGTTTCGCCTTCAGCACCTGGACGGAGTCGTATATCATCTTGGCGGCTACAAAGAGCAGCAGAACTCCGACGACATAATTGGCAAACTGACTCACTAGATGCATGAACAGTCCGCCGACAATGCAGCCAAACGCGGCCATCAAAGCCTGAACAAAAGCGAAACAGAAAGCCAACAAAGCCTTCTTTTGCCTCGAATCGTCGCTCCTCGACAATCCAGCGACAGCGGGCACCAACGATGTGGTCACGGCAGCCACAAAGACAAGGAAGACTATTAATGCGAATTCGTCCATCTAAGTATAATTTATGCAAAGATAGTAATTATTTCAAAACAGATTATAAATATTACTATGACTACGAGACACGGGACTGCGGGACACAAGGGACGTCTGGTTCACGTGTCGCGAAGTCACGAGTCAATCTTTCAGCTCGGCCAACTGGGTTAACATGCCGCGTGTTTTGTCGCCTATTTTCACTTTCACTACGCTGTCGGTGGGCATGAACACATCGACACGCGAGCCGAAGCGTATCAAGCCGAACTCATCGCCGACCCGAGCCTCGTCGCCAGGCTCCACGTCACAAATGATGCGGCGTGCCACGAAGCCTGCTATCTGACGCGAAAGAACCTCACGTCCTTTATCATCGCGCACAACTACCGTATTGCGCTCATTCTCAGTCGACGACTTGGGTTTCCACGCCACGAGGAACCTGCCTGGATGATATTTTCTGTAAGAAACAGTTCCGCTTATAGGATAGAAATTAAGGTGCACATTATATATAGACATGAAGATTGACACCATGCGCATCTCTTTCTTGAAGTATTCGTCTTCAAACACTATCTCGTTGGCAACAATCTCGCCATCGGCGGGAGCAATCACGGCATTCTCCACCTCGTTCACCTCGCGCATTGGCAGGCGGAAGAAGCATATCGTCCAAATCATGTACAGACCTAATATAATATAAGCCAGTATATGCCAAACCGACTGGTGCGGACAAAGTATATTGAGCAGCACTATAAGGGCAACTATTACCAAAGCAGTAATAGTTATTATTTTGAAGCCTTCCACATGGACTCTGTCTTTAACTATTTTCTTTATTTTGTTCATTTTGCAAATACTAAATAGGTGAATATAAACGTTGTGGCGAACATCACCGAATCAAAACGGTCGAGTATGCCGCCATGTCCAGGAATAAGCCTGCCTGAATCTTTTACTCCAGCCTGACGTTTCAGCATCGACTCACACAAATCTCCCAAGGTGCCTGCCACCACGGCTATGAATGCAATAACAACAGCTTTTGTCATAGATAGCGATGGGGTGTAATAGCTATATATACACATAGCAACGACTGTAAAAAACATTCCTCCTATACATCCCTCTATGGTCTTGCCTGGTGAAATACGCGGAAACAGTTTGTGTCTGCCGACGAGCGAGCCTGTCAGATAGGCGAACGTGTCGTTTGTCCAGAGCGTTATGTATAGCACAAGGAGCAACGGAGCCGAGCAAAATTCGCCAACGACATCGTCATGATACATCATAAGCATAAGCACCGATGGCAGGACCAAATAAAAAAGGGCTCCATATACAGCAGAAGCAATATCGGCAAAAGCGATTCCTTTTGAGAAAAGCGCCACCAGAAAAGGCAACATCGAGATAGGGATCAAACACCATAGTATATATACCGGGGCAAAACCAAGAGCGAAAACGGCACATATCGTATATGAAGACACCACTATCAGTTCACATGCAAGCCACGCCACGACACTCATGACATTTCGCATGCGGCACAACTCGAAAGTTCCAACAGAAACGACAAGAAACATGAGGGTGGCGTAAGCCAAAGGTGAAAGCAGAATGCTTCCAACGATGAGAGCCACAACCACCGCTCCAGAAACCGTCCTTGTAATCAGTTCACGCATCAGTGTAATTATTACAGGTCGCAAAGGTAAGGTTTATTTGACAAAAATTTATCCAAAAACTATTTTTTTGAAAAAAAAGTTGCCATTTAAAAGAAAAGATTTATCTTTGCAACTAGAAATGTAAACTCAAAAAAGTATTTATATGAAGAAAAACTTACTACTTTTAGCAGCTGCGTTGCTTCTCATCGGTGGCAACCTTGCAGCACAGGAGCCAGATGTTTTGTTCACTGACTCATTCGAAGAGTACACTGCTGGCAACTTCGTTGCAAGCGAATCCAACTCTGCAGGTCACACATGGTGGACCACTTGGAGCAACGCTCCAGGCTCAGCCGAAGACGCCCTTGTAGCTGACAACTACGCTAGCGACGGCAACAAGTCAGCTCACTTGACATACGGCGACGACCTCGTCCTTTTGCTTAACGATGAGCAAAACGGTATCTACGACATCGAGTTCGACATTCTTGTTCCACAAGGCAAGAACGGCTACTTCAACATTCTCCACAACTTTGCCGGCGGCAACAGCACATGGGCCATGCAGTGCTATCTGCACCAAACCAACGACGGCCAGAACTCAACATCGGCTCCCGGCCACGGCACCATCCACGCTGGTGGTAACGCCGTAGCTGACGTGCCTTGTGTCTATGACGGCTGGATGCACTTCCGCCTGCACGTCGACACCGACCACAACCTCGCTCAATACTACTACACCCTTCCCGATGAAGAAGAGCAAATGGCTTGCGAGTGGCAATGGGACCTCGACAGCTTCGGCGAAAACACAGTTGGCCGTAAGCTTGCCGCTATCGACTTCTATCCTCCGCAGAATGCTGCAACTTCAGAGTACTATCTCGACAACATCAGCTACACCAAGACAAGCGGCGACACCGCCCCTGTTGTTGCTTTTAGCGTCGAGTCAATAGAAAAACATTTTGACGCTGCAAACGACATGGATGTTATCGATTTCACCATCAGCAACGAGGGTAGCAGTATAGCCGACTACATGGGCTACATCGACTTCGGAGAAGGAACAACAAGCTCTGCAACACAAGATTTAGGCTACTTCGACGAGAATGGCGAACTGTCAGTTGTATCGTTCAATGTCGACTCTCTTGAGACAAGCATCATCGTTGAGGCTGGAGCCATGTATCCTGCTTCGTACTATGGCGGTGCCATCATGGGAACAAAAGTCACCAAGGCCAAATTCTACATCGGTGCCGGTCAAGACAGCGGCGAAGACATTCCTTTTGTTGCCAACACACCTCTGACCTTCCGCATCTATGGTCCTGCCCTTTACAACCAACCTGGCGAACTTCTCGCAGAGAAAGAATTGCCTTACAGCCAACTTAGTCTCGGCTGGAACGAAGTCACATTCGACACTCCTGTCGTTATTAGAGGTTTCAACTTCTGGGTAACAGCCGAATTCCAACAGAAAGACGGCTACTATCCCCTTACTTTCGATGGTGCCACACCTAACCAAAACGGAGCTTACTACCGCACCAAGGGTGGAGGAAACTTCTCGAACAACGCCAATACCGACGATCCTTACGGCAACGTGCTTATCGGTGTTACATGCCAAGGCAATCCCGTTCTTGCAACATGGGCAAGCCTCGAGACAACCGAAGGCTCTCTCTTGATAGACCAAACCGACGTGATGTTGCTCTCACTCAACTCTGTAGGTCTTGCCGACGGCACCTACACAGCCGACATGATTTTTGAGACCAACGACCCCGACAACGCAGAGGTAGTCATACCTATCACAGTGACTGTTGGCGGCCAAGGCGTTATCGAGTCAGTCAAGAGCGAAGTCAACGTTTATCCTAACCCAGCTAACGGCAACTTCAACATCACTGGCATCAATCTCAGCCATGCAACTGTCTACAATGCTGTTGGCCAAATGGTTGAAGACATAACCCTGAGAAACGGTGTCAACAACATTAACCTGAATGTCGAGAGCGGTGTTTACTTCATCAGCATCTTCGACAACGAAGGCAATAACAGCGTTCAACGCCTTGTGATTAACAAATAATCCAATATCACAAAATCATAAAAGCGAGGCCTTTTGGTCTCGCTTTTTTTGTGAACAAACACATCTTCATTATCCATTTTGACAAAAATTTTCCGCTTTAAGATAAAGATTATTAACGTTTTATAAAATCTTAAAAAACAATCTTAATCAAAGATTTTATACCTATGTTTTATTATTCACCACTTCTCTATCTTCTTTATTTATAGTATCTTATAAAATATTCGGCATTTATTAAATTTAAATGTTAATATTTCTATTAATTTATATGTTAAAATAAAAAGTAGATATTTTCTTTTTACATATTTTTGCCGATGAAAAGAAAATATCCGCTCATGAAAAAATTTATACTTACATTTGTATTGACGATAGCGATGCTATTAAATCAAACGGCAAAAGCACAGATATCGGTTCAAGAGGCGAGTACTACCGCCAACCCCAAGACCCCACAACAGATATTGGAGGAAGTCTTTTTGGGTAATGGTGTACTCATTTCCAATGCCCAATTCAACGGTTATTCTACAGCACTTTATGCAGGTAACATTCCCGGAGGCAGTCTTCAATTAGCAACATTCACCAACGACACTGTTGGTTTCCCTGGCTTTTTCGGGTCGGGCTTGATGATGACCACAGGACGATACGACGTCGCAGAGGGTCCAAATACAAACCAGCTGACACCCTACGACTGTGGTTCAAGCTACAGAATCGGTTATGACACACCTATTCCAAACGAGCTTACAAGCATTTTGGGAATACCTCAATCGGAGATATACCGCCCAGCTGTCTTGGAATTCGACTTCACCACTACTGGCGACCACATAGAGTTCAACTATGTCTTCGCATCGGAGGAGTATCCCGAGTATGGCTGTTCCAGCTACAACGACGTATTCGGATTCTTCGTGACTGACATGGGTACGGTGGAAGCCCCGGAAACAGGTAATCCTGTTCAGAACATCGCTCTCATACCAAACACAAACGAGTATGTATCCATCAACAACATACACCCCTACACTGCCGAAGGCTACATTGGCGAAGGAGGTTGCGAGATAGGCGGTGCAGTGGGTTCATGTCCTGCCAAAAACGAACAATACGTCACGATGGTTCCTTACCAGTCACCGTGGATGCAATATGACGGCTTTGTAGGCCCGTTCAAGGCGGAGATGGATGTGGAACCATGCCACGTTTACCACATGAAACTTGTAATTACAAACGTGCACGACCACAACCTCAGCTCGGCCATGTTTCTTGAGGCAAAGAGTTTCAACGCCAATGCGGTAACAACATCACTTGACTACGAGTACTCAGACGACCAATATATCGTTCCAGGCTGCTTCGGCGCAAACATAACCTTCTCACTTCCTTACATTGTCAGTCAAGACACTGTTATCAATCTCACATACGACACCAGCGAAGGCCAGATACCTAACGATGGACAATACATACAATACCATCACGGATTGCTTCCCAGCTCTGTCACGATACATGCAGGCGACTCTACAGCCTCCATATATGTAGTTGGCGTTGACGATGGCATATATCATGGTGACGACTTGGTGATGACCATCTTATATTCCAGCACACAGTGTACGGGAATGCAGTCAGGACGAATAGACATACACATATTTCGAGATGATGGCGTCGAAATAAGCGACAACACCTTCACCGCCTGCGAGGGGAGCACCATCACCGATGTAGCGCCAATCTTGGACTGGGGAAGCGTGGGTACGGTGCAATGGTCGCCATCGACCAACGTGATAAGCCCGAACAGCTTCACTACCGACATAGGTCCGGGAGCGGGTGACGGGCAGACATACACAGTGACAGTGTGGGACAAATATCACTGCCGACATGATGATGCCACTATAACCATAGTGAGAACCGAGAACGAGATAGTAAACCTCTCAGCCCAGGTATGCCAAGGTGAGACATACAGCGAGAACGGTTTCAACATACCCTGCCCCAACGCAGGAACGTTCACCTACACCAGGACAGAGGTCATTGACGGCTGTACGAAGACCTACAACCTGACACTGACGGTGAACGCCGCCACAGTTACAGTATTATACGATACGGCTTGCAGCAGCTACACATGGCACGGCACAACCTACACCCAAAGCGGAATATATTCGTATAATGTACCAGCAAGCGGTGGAAACGGCAACACATGCGAAATAGACTTCAACCTTTACGACAGCTACGGTGACGGATGGAACCATAGCGGACATCTTGAGATTTCATACGATGACGGAACCCCCACCGAAAACATATATCTGCCGAATGGAAGCTCTATTTTATCAACTAAAACAATAAATAACGGAACAACCGTCACAGTAAAATTCATAGGAAGCGGATATGCTTATATTGACGATGAAAATTCATGTTCTATCTCATACAGCGACGGAACAACCATTTATAGTTGCATAGCAGGTGAACTCACAGCACTTAACACTCAAATAATCTGCACATTCACGGTGAATTGCGGAGGAGGCAGTTCCTCTCTCGACTGCGGAGCCGTCGAAACCTTGCATCTTACCGTTACAGGGCCCGATAATACCGACATCACCGTTACAGCTTGCGAGAGCTATGATTGGCATGGGACGACTTACACCGAAAGCGGAACGTATGTTGACACAATCAGCAGCGGAAACGGTAGCGGCGGTAGCGGGAACACACCTAATTGCACCACAGAGAATTTCGATAATGGAATAGTAGGTCTTACAGCCTATGGCTTGTCAACAAGCACTACAACCAATGTCATGCCAACAGGTTGGATTACGGGTAAAACAAGCTCCTATTCTTATTTTCCGACTGTCATAGAAAAAAATTCAGGGTATACATACGGCGAATTCAAGAACCTGATGGACAACCAGTATCTTCTGTTTGCCACTGGAGGTTATGCAATAGCACCACCATACTCTAATATCAGCCAGATTTCTTTCAAGCATCTAATAGAAAAATCTGGATATGGTACATTAAAAATAGGATATGTTACAAACTCTGATTTCAACAATTTTGTTTTACTGCAAACCGTCACAAGCAGTACAACTGCCATACAAGATTACAATCTACCTGCAAACGATATAGCAACAATCAACAGCAATAATGGGCGATTAACTATATTTTGGGATTGCTCGACACAATTCGCATTAGGTATTGACGACCTCATGATATGCACTGGCGGATCTGTACCGAGTACTGGCAACGAGGACATCTGTTACGAGACTGAGACCCTGCACCTGACAATCAACAATGCCGACAACAAGACATTCGACGTTGAGGCATGCGACAGCTACAAATGGGAGGCTCCGAACGGCAATGGACAGACATACACCACAGGAGGCACATACACCTATACCTTCAATGACGCCAATGGGTGCGAGACGACAAACACCCTCAACCTCACCATCAAGCAATCGACACACAATGCAGAAAGCGTTGAGGCATGCAACTCATACGTTTGGAACAACCAGTCATACACTGAATCGGGCACCTACACATATAATTATGATAATGAAAACGGATGTCCAAGCACCGACACGCTACACCTTATTATAAATAAGCCAAGTCCACAAACCTACACCATTGAAAGATGCGACAGCTATACATGGGAAGCTCCTCAGGGCAATGGTCAGACCTACACCGAAAGCGGAACATACACATATAGCCATCAGGATGCAAATGGCTGCACGCAGATAGATATGTTGTATTTGACCATCAACAACAGCACCACGGGCGACACCACCGCTGTCGCGTGCGAGACCTTCAGCTGGTACGAACACGCAGGACTGACAACTTCATCCGACAACCTGACCCACACCTTCACAGACCACAACGGCTGCGACAGCGTGGTCACTCTGCACCTGACCATTAACAACCCAGTGCATCTGGCATACACCGCCGAGGCCTGCGAGACCTACACTTGGGCAGCTCCACAGGGCGACGGGCAGACATACACCGAGTCTGGCAACTATCTATACACTCACACTGATGCCAACGGCTGCACTCAGGTCGACACCTTGCACTTGACCATCAACCACGGCACACACAACGTAGAGACCGAGGTCGCTTGCGAGACTTTCACATGGCACGACACGCCTTATACTGTCTCTGGTGTCTACACCTACGACTACACTAACAGCGACAACTGCCCGAGCACGGACACCCTGCACCTGACCATCAACAACCCAGTGCATCAGGCAACGACCGAGACGGCTTGCGAGACCTACACTTGGACCAACGGCAACGGCGAGACCTACACTGAGTCGGGTAATTATCTATACACTCACACTGATGGAAACGGCTGCACGCAGGTCGACACACTCCACCTGACAATAAACAAGTCCGTGCATCAGGCAACAACCGAGACGGCTTGCGAGACCTACACTTGGACCAACGGCAACGGCGAGACCTACACTGAGTCGGGTAATTATCTATACACTCACACTGATGCGAACGGTTGCACTCAGATCGACACCTTGCACCTGACAATAAACAAGCCCGTGCATCAGGCAACGACCGAGACGGCTTGCGAGACTTACACTTGGACCAACGGCGACGGACTGACATACACCGAGTCGGGCAACTACCTTTACAGCCATGAGGACAACAACGGCTGCACTCAGGTCGACACCCTGCACCTGACAATCAACCATGGCACGCACAACGTGGAGACCGAGGTGGCTTGCGAGACGTTCACATGGCACGACACGCCTTATACTGTCTCTGGTGTTTACACCTACGACTACACCAACGATGACAACTGCCCGAGTACTGACACTCTGCACCTCACCATCAACAACGGCACGCACAATGTCGAGACCGAGGTGGCTTGCGAATCGTTCACATGGCACGACACGCCTTATACTGTCTCGGGCGTTTACACCTACGACTACACCAACGATGACAACTGCCCGAGTACTGACACTCTGCACCTGACAATCAACAACCCAGTGCATCAGACAACAACCGAGACGGCTTGCGAGTCATACACTTGGACCAACGGCAACGGCGAGACATACACCGAGTCGGGTAACTATCTATACACTCACACTGATGCGAATGGTTGTACTCAGGTCGACACTCTCCACCTCACCATCAACAACCCAGCACATCAGGCAACGACCGAGACGGCTTGCGAGACTTTCACCTGGACAAACGGCAACGGCGAGACCTACACCGAGTCGGGCAACTACCTCTACACCCATACCGACGCCAACGGCTGCACTCAGGTCGACACTCTGCACCTCACCATCAACAACCCAGTGCATCTGGCATACACCGCCGAGGCCTGCGAGACCTACACTTGGACAGCTCCACAGGGCGACGGGCAGACCTACACCGAGTCAGGTAACTATCTATACACTCACACTGATGCGAACGGTTGCACTCAGGTCGACACCTTGCACCTAACAATAAACAAGCCCGTGCATCAGGCAACGACCGAGACGGCTTGCGAGACCTACACTTGGACCAACGGCAACGGCGAGACCTACACTGAGTCGGGTAATTATCTATACACTCACACAGATGCGAACGGTTGCACTCAGGTCGACACCTTGCACCTGACAATAAACAAGCCCGTGCATCAGGCAACGACCGAGACGGCTTGCGAGACTTACACTTGGACAAGCGGCGACGGACTGACATACACCGAGTCGGGCAACTACCTTTACACCCACACTGATGCGAATGGTTGTACTCAGGTCGACACTCTGCACCTGACAATCAACCACGGCACGCACAACGTAGAGACCGAGGTCGCTTGCGAGACGTTCACTTGGCACGACACACCTTATACTGTCTCGGGCGTTTACACCTACGACTACACCAACGACGACAACTGCCCGAGTACGGACACCCTGCATCTCACAATCAACCACGGCACACACAACGTAGAGACTGAAGTCGCTTGCGAGACGTTCACTTGGCACGACACACCTTATACTGTCTCGGGCGTTTACACATACGACTACACCAACAACGACAACTGCCCGAGCACGGACACCCTGCACCTCACCATCAACAACCCAGTGCACCAGGCAACGACCGAGACGGCTTGCGAGACTTACACTTGGACAAGCGGCGACGGCGAGACCTACACCGAGTCGGGTAACTATCTATACACTCACACAGATGCAAATGGCTGCACACAGGTCGACACTCTGCACCTCACCATCAACAAGCCTGTGCACCAGGCAACGACCGAGACGGCTTGCGAGACTTTCACCTGGACAAACGGCAACGGCGAGACATACACCGAGTCGGGCAATTACCTCTACACCCATACTGACGGAAACGGCTGCACTCAGGTCGACACTCTGCACCTGACCATCAACAAGCCCGTGCATCAGGCAACGACCGAGACGGCTTGCGAGACTTACACTTGGACCAACGGCAACGGCGAGACATACACCGAGTCGGGCAACTACCTCTACACTCACACCGACGCCAACGGCTGCACTCAGGTCGACACCCTGCACTTGACCATCAACCACGGCACGCACAACGTAGAGACCGAGGTCGCTTGCGAGACGTTCACTTGGCACGATACACCTTATACTGTCTCGGGTGTTTACACATACGACTACATCAACGGCGACAACTGCCCGAGTACTGACACCCTGCACCTGACAATCAACAACCCAGCACATCAGGCAACGACCGAGACGGCTTGCGAGACTTTCACCTGGACAAACGGCAACGGCGAGACCTACACCGAGTCGGGTAACTACCTCTACACCCACACTGACGGAAACGGCTGCACACAGGTCGACACTCTGCACCTGACAATAAACAACCCAGTGCATCTGGCATACACCGCCGAGGCCTGCGAGACCTACACTTGGACAAACGGTGACGGACTGATCTACACCGAGTCGGGCAACTACCTCTACAGCCATGAGGACAACAACGGCTGCACTCAGGTAGACACCCTGCACTTGACCATCAACCATGACACACACAACGTCGAGACTGAAGTCGCTTGCGAGACGTTCACATGGCACGGCACACCTTATACTGTCTCGGGCGTTTACACCTACGACTACACCAACGATGACAACTGCCCGAGTACTGACACCCTG
>Ga0247611_10000857_pt1 | contig 58441 bp, 55 predicted proteins | sample 177DNAGHGhighgp2_FD_192422 | JGI IMG/M metagenome (GOLD analysis project Ga0247611, IMG submission 192422) | Sheep rumen microbial communities from Palmerston North, Manawatu-Wanganui, New Zealand - 1770 DNA GHGhigh gp2 | ecosystem: Host-associated > Mammals > Digestive system > Stomach > Rumen... | reverse complement strand
CCACCGCCTGTTTAGCTGCCTCTGCCGGAGTCTGGAACAACGGTCCCATATCGACATCAAAGCCGCAATCGGCATAACCGGTGGCTACCACTTTGGCGCCACGATCATGGCCGTCCTGTCCCATCTTGGCAATCATGATACGGGGTTGACGACCTTCTTTCTTGGCAAACTCTGCCGTGAGACGACAAGCTTCCTGGAAGTTATCGTCGTTCTTAGTACCTGAAGCGTACACGCCTGAAATAGTTCTGATGGTTGCTTTATAACGTCCTACGACTTTCTCGCAAGCGTCGGAAATCTCGCCGAGCGAAGCGCGGAGACCGGCTGCTTTGACAGCGAGTGCGAGGAGGTTCTCACCCTTACCGCCGTCTGCCCATTTCTGTACGGACTCAGTGATCTCAGCGAGCGCAGCCTGCACGGCTTTCTCGTCACGGTTAGCACGGAGTTCAGCCAGACGGGCTACCTGCTGCTCACGAACGGCTGTGTTATCAATCTCGAGGATGTCGATCGGGTCTTCGTGCTCCAGACGATACTCGTTGATACCGATGATCTTCTGTTTGCCGGAGTCGATACGCGCCTGTGTACGAGCGGCTGCTTCCTCAATACGCATCTTAGGAATACCGGTCTCGATAGCTGCTGCCATACCGCCGAGTTTCTCGATTTCCTGGATATGAGCCCAAGCCTTCTCCATGAGTTCTTGGGTCAGCGACTCTACGTAATAGGAACCGCCCCACGGGTCGATCTCCTTGCAGATCTTGGTCTCTTCCTGGATGTAGATCTGGGTGTTACGTGCGATACGTGCGGAGAAGTCCGTCGGCAGCGCGATAGCCTCGTCGAGCGCGTTGGTGTGGAGCGACTGGGTGTGACCGAGTGCGGCTCCCATAGCCTCGATACAGGTACGACCGACGTTGTTGAACGGGTCCTGCTCGGTGAGCGACCAACCGGAGGTCTGGCTGTGCGTACGGAGCGCCATCGATTTGGGGTTCTTGGCACCAAACGACTTGACGATCTTCGCCCACAACATACGGCCTGCACGCATCTTGGCAATCTCCATGAAATGGTTCATACCGATCGCCCAGAAGAAGGACAGACGCGGTGCGAAAGTGTCCACATCCATGCCGGCATTGACACCTGCGCGGAGGTACTCCATACCGTCGGCAAGCGTGTACGCCAACTCGATATCTGCAGTCGCACCGGCCTCCTGCATGTGGTAACCGGAGATAGAGATGGAGTTGAACTTAGGCATGTTCTGCGAGGTATATTCGAAGATGTCGGCGATGATCTTCATGGAGAACTTAGGCGGGTAGATATAGGTGTTACGCACCATGAACTCCTTGAGGATATCGTTCTGGATAGTACCTGCCATCTCCTCGAGTTTGGCACCCTGCTCGAGTCCGGCGTTGATATAGAACGCGAGGATCGGCAGCACGGCGCCGTTCATGGTCATGGAGACGGACATCTTATTCAATGGGATGCCGGCGAAGAGGACCTTCATGTCCTCGAGCGAGCAGATGGACACACCTGCTTTGCCGACGTCACCGACCACGCGCATGTTATCGGCGTTGTAGCCACGATGGGTCGGGAGGTCGAAGGCCACGGACAGACCTTTCTGACCGGACGCGAGGTTTCTTCTATAGAACGCATTCGATTCCTCGGCGGTGGAGAATCCGGCGTACTGGCGGATGGTCCAGGGACGGAGAGGATACATAGCGCTGTACGGGCCACGGAGGAACGGAGGGATACCGGACACGTAGTCGAGGTGCTCCATGCCCTGCAGGTCCTCTTTGGTGTAGATCGGCTTGACGTCGATGAGTTCCGGCGTCTGCCAGTCGGCGTTGTTCGGGCCAACAACCTTGCTGGCCGAAACTTGCTTGATATCAATCTTTGAAAAATCAGGTTTCATAATTGTACTTGATTTTGATTTGTTATACTATTTATTTTTAAGAAAAAAACCTATAAAACCCCTTGTGTATGCTTTGGGTGTTTGGGCCTACGCGGCCTGAGCGTACTTGCCTCTTAATTCGCGCTTGTGAGCGAGCTCCCAGCGCGCCTTAATAGCCAATTCCGCAGCAGCTTTTGCTGCTTTCAAACACCCTAAATCATTCACTTCGGACATAAACATAAAAAACAATTATTATTCAACGTAACTCACTAAAAATAGATGGGTCAGCAACGGTTACCACTATCGGACGCTTGTTCTTACGATAGATGACCAAAGATTTATCAAAATCTGTGGCGTAGCTACTAAATGTACCTATCTCCGCATTTCTGAATAAACCCATATATCCATATACACCACCGCTGCCAATGAGTCGTATAGTACCTCTATCCGACGGGAAAGGAATAACTTTGACGATGTTTTCTTTAGCAATGCGAATTTTGCAGGCTAATAAATGTATCGTAACATTTCCTTCCTTATCTACCGTAACACCTTTGGGTGCTACTACGATCGCCCATAACAAAACTATAGTTACGATAGCGGCAAATATCCACATATAAGGCATCTTTGCACATGCTTCATAGCACATATATGCAATGACAGCAACTAACAATATTGTTACAAGTACAGAAATGGTTGTTAAGCCTTTAGTCCAAGGGGATTTACTATACATAGCTTGAAATTTTTAGTAGATTAAAACATATACATCTGACCATTTTCCACGTCCAGGAAGTAGTGCTCGCATTGATCCATAGGTGGCGCGAAATTGTACAGGATACCTATTTGCTTGCCGGTCAGGCGCATGTAGTTCCAGAGTTGTTGTCTGTGCTCTGCGACTAACTTATCTACCGCTTTGCATTCCAAGATGATGTCGTTCTCCACGAGAAAATCTACGAAATGCTTGTGCTGTATGGGCCTGCCGTGAAAGACTACCGAGAAGTAGTACTCACGTTGGTAAGGTATCTGTTGCTCGTCCAAAAGGATCTGCAACGCTTCTTGATACATATACTCATTCAAGAATGGTCCAAGCTCGCGGTGTACGGCAGCGCACGCGCCGTTGATGGCGTAGCATTTAGCCTTCAGTTGCTCGCACAACTCCGGGTGCTTATCGATCAATCTTTTCAGCGTATATTGCATAATCGAAAAATGTTTTTTGTGTTTATGTCCTTTGGACAGCAATTACATCCTTCGGATGTGAGGGATCGTCCTGACGGACTACGTTAAATTTATTTATAAGTAGGCTGTTGGGGCGAGGCCTCGGGTGCGCTGTAGGCGCTTTTGCTGGTCAAAGGGGTTTTTAATGTTTTTTTCTTAAAACTATTTTTTCAGCAGTTGTTGGTTAAACGATTTGAGGGTTTCGAGGACGTTGCAACGGACGTGGATGAAGTTCTGGATGCCGAGCTTCTGGAGGTCCTCCATACATGCCGGAGCACCGGCAACGATGAAGAGCTCTTTCTTGCCCTGCAGCTTCTTCCATGCCTTCGGCGCGAGGTCGGCGTACTCGTCATCGGACGAACAGAGAACGATGATGTCCGCTTTCGCCTTACGGGCTGCCTTGATACCTTCAGCGATGGTAGCAAAACCGTTGTTGTCGATGACCTTGTATCCTGCGCACGCGAGGAAGTTACAGCTGAACTGCGCACGCGCAATACGCATAGCGAGGTTACCGATGGTCAGCATGAACGCAACCGGCTGTTTCTTAGCAGCTTCGGTCTCCAAACGGAGCTGTTCGAACTCCTCGGCAGCACGGGCAACTGGCAGCGTCGGCAGCGCGTTCTCGCAAGAACTACCGCAGCCGCAAGCAGCCTGTTTCTTATCCGTCTTGCACGTACAAATGCTACTGCAAGCACCGGCATCGGCTTTGATCTTCTTGCCGGCTTTCTCGGTGAAGTTCGGGAACTGGTTGGAACCCAGCAGCACCTCTTTGCGTTTAGCGACGTCAGCGAGACGTGCTTTGAGGTTAGCCGCCATGTGCTCTTGTACCTTGCCCTCGGAAACGAGTTGGTACATACCGCCGCGCTCCTGGATGTCAAGGAACTGTTTCCATGCCTCGGCAGCGATGGATGCGGTCAGGTTCTCGAGGTAGTACGAACCCGCTGCGGGGTCAACGACCTTATCGAAATGTGCCTCTTCCTTGAGCAGCAGCTGCTGGTTACGAGCGATACGCTCGGAGAAGTCGGTCGGACGCTCGTAGGTGATGTCGAACGGCGTGACGGTGATCTCATCCACGCCTGCGAGAGCCGCACTCATGGTCTCGGTCTGCGTGCGGAGGAGGTTCACGTACGCGTCGAAGATGGTCATGTTGAAACGGCTCGTTTCTGCGCTGACGTTCATCTTAGCGGCGTTGCGGAGAGCGGTTGTGAAGATCGGGTCTTTGTATGCCTCAACGATCTTTGCCCACAGCAGACGGCCTGCACGGAACTTAGCGATCTCCATGAAATAGTTACCGCCGATACCCATATTGAAACGGATAGCGTTGGCTGCGCGGTAGTTCGGGATGCCTGCCTCGGTCATCATCGTCATGTACTCGGCACCCCAAGCGAGGGCGTACGCCAACTCCTGAGCCGCATAAGCGCCGGAGTTATTGAGGATGACGCTGTTGACGCCTACTACACGGTAACCCGGCAGCGACTTGGCTGCTTTGACGGTCTCGACGATCTTGGCGGACACTTCTTCACGGGTCAGGGCTTTGCCCTTGAGGAGCATGTTCTTGATCGGATCGACATTGATAGAACCGATGAGACCCTTGGTGTCATAACCCATACGGCCGTAGTAACGCACGAGGATGTTCGCCAGCTTCGGCGCTGCGCAAGCGCAGATGGAGAAGTTGATGGCCACCGCCGGTGCATAGACGCCGTTGAGCAACGTTTTGATGAAGTTGTACGTCAGTTTGTCTTTGTCGAGACAGAAACCGAGGGATGTGATACCTTTGTTGAGCACCTCCAGCGCTTTGGCATTTGCCTTGCGTGCGTTCTTGCAGGCGCAGATGTTCTGACGGATAGCCCAGTCGTTGTTAGTACGCGTACCGCGGACGTAAGGGAACTGACCGGGCGCAGAGACGGTGGTCTTCAGGCCTTTCAGGTCCTCACGGCGGTAGAACGGCTGCACGTTGAATCCTTCCGGCGTGCGCCATACCAACTTCTTGTCGAAGTCGGCACCTTTCAAGTCAGCGATGATCTTGTCCTTCCATACTTGTGTGGAGACCGGAGCAAAATCCGCTAACATGTTTACTTTGTTGTCTGCCATGATAATAATTGTTATTGTTGTTTTTGATTTGATTTTTCTTTATCTCTTTGGATGCTTTGCTTTGGGAGTTTGCGTTGCGATAGTCCCTTGATTTATCATTTCCTATTGCCGTTTGATTTACGTTGACTATCCTTTTCTGTTGCTTTTCTTTTCCCCCTTTTGCACCCCGGAGCGTCGTCCCGTTAATCGGGAAGAGCGGTCTCCGCCTAGAAGGGCATCATCTCGCTCTACTATGCTGCCGTGTGTGTTGCATTGCATGGATGTTTCCATTGCATTGCCTTCGTTTTCATACAACACCACAATTCAGCGCACAAAATTACTCTTTTTTTTTTATTTGTGCAAGAATTTTGCCCAAATTCTTCTAAAAATTTTCATTTTTAGCCGTTTTCACGGCATTGCGGGCTGTTTTTCTGCAAAATTCCACCCAAAAACCTCTCACAACCAGTAGCCAACCGCTCACCTCTCACCCATTTTCTCCCTCGCATTATCGCCAAACGCCGATTTTTTGTCGTTACCATACAAAGAAAGCGGCATTGTTGCCGCCTTCTATCAACTCTTTCTGTGTTTCTCTACATGGTGGAAACCCAGCGTGAGGATTAAGGATGACTTCGTACAGAACTTTCACCCAGTCTTTTTCTTCGCTTTCAGTTTTTCTTGCTCTTCAAAACGCAAGCGTCCTCGAACGGCTTTGCCGTCTTTAGTCCTGCAGATTAGGTGGATGCTTGTCATTTTTGCTGCGGTATTTATAGGTGTAATCTATACCGAATAGCGCTCCTGCAAAGGTTGCAACCTCGCCAAATCCGATGAGCAAACTCTCGTGGATTTGACCTTGTGGCTCTATGAAGATCCCGCAGAACAGCAACACCAGCCCATCAATGGACAGCACCGCTGCTGTAATCAGCTGAATGTTCGGTTTTATATTACTTTTCTGTAAATAGCATCTGAAAAGTAGTCCACAATTCTATTTGAAAAGTAGTCCATTTTGAGGATTGAGAAAAAAGTAGTATCTTTGCATTAATATTATCTAGAGAATAATGTTAAGCAAATGATTATGAGGTCATTGACCAATTTTTCTCAGCAGTGCTGAGTCAGAACGAGAGTGAAGCAACCATCAAGGCATTACGTCCGCAGGTAGAGAAAGCAGTACAGGCGTTGATTGAAGAGCGCGGACTGCCGAAGAACTACACGGGTACGCTGGACTATCACGGTTTTACTATCGCTATTATGGCATGATCGACGATGTGTTTTAAGCCCCTGAAGCCATTCGGATAGCGTATGCTACTCATTAAAAGACGTCTGCCCCGACTCGTGCTCCGCGTCCCCAACACGCTCCACAACGCTTTTAATTGAGTACATACTTTCTCCCCCGAGAGGGAGGGGCTTAAAACCCACTAAAAGAAAGGGGATAAAAGAAAGTAAACAAAGAAAATAACAAAGAAAATATAATATAATTTAAAGAAAAAGCCATGCCATGCCTTGCTTAATAATAGGAAGCGATAGGAAACTAGAAACTCTAGAGACCCTAGACCGCAGGGCTGCCCTAGAACCATGCGGGATGGAGGTTGCGAGGCAAGGCGAGGCGATTTGAAAAAGAAGAAAATCAGGAAACGAACCAAGCCGGATAGTATCCGGCAAAATGAACGAAGCATTATGAAGACATTTGAAGAAATATGGGCGCTATTGGCGCCGGAAGGCGAGTATAAAAGGCGGCGAGGCGCGTGTGAACGATTGTGGCAGGGCTATGAGCCAGGCAGGCAAGAGGCTATCTATGCGCGGATAGCGGGGAAATTGGCGAGGGGAGAGTTCGTGAACGAGAATCCGTACTTTGCGATAGAAGACAATGCGCGAGCGTGTGTGAGGAGGCAGCAGACGATGTCCTATGCGGCGTATTACGTGAAGTACGGGACGACGGAAGAACGCGACGGCTGGAAGATGGTGAAACCGCAGAAACCGAGACGCCGGTGTACTATGTGAATGGTGAAATGATGAAATGGTGGAATGGTGAAATGGTGAAAAATGGAACATTGACGAGTAGGTAACGCATAGCTAATGACCACGTGATGACCACGTGATGATACCGTGCTGGAAAATGAGACATTTTGAGGAGCTCAGACCGGCCTACGGCCTGACAGAGCACAGAACACAGAGCTCAGACAAGGAAAAATCGTCCAAAACGGGCGATTTTTCTCTTTTTATTTGCATATTTGCAAAAAAAACACTATCTTTGCACCGCAAAATAGAGTGGCTATGGATACTTACCATTTCAGGAAACAGATCCGGCGTTTGCCGGGGAAGGTGATACACACGATTCCGTTGCCGGAACCGGAGGTGACGTCGGGTAATGGTGCGCGCCGTGAGATAGGGGGCATATGCAAGAAAGCGGGTTACAGGCAAGTGTTGTTGGTCACCGACGAGACGCTGCATGGTCTGGGTTATGACACGGCGATTCTTGATTCGTTACAATCGGCAGGTGTGAACGCTACGCTCTTTAGCGATATCCATTCGGAGCCGAACATAGCGATCATCGAAGCGGGGCGCCGGCAGGCCTTGGAGACGAAGGCGGAAGCGATCATAGCGCTTGGCGGCGGTAGTGTGATGGACAGTTGTAAGATGATTGCTGCGGGTTGTAAGATGCCGCATGTGCCGGTTAAAGCGCTGCTGTTGAAGTTCCTTCCCGTCCCCGGAGAGACGTTGCCGCTGATCATGGTTCCTTCGACCGCCGGAACAGGCGCTGAACTGACTGTAGGTGCGGTAGTGACGAATGATCAAGGCGCTAAGGGCTCTACGGTACTGATCGGACTCAAAGTGACAGACGTGGTGCACGACAGTGAGTTGACCATCCACGCCCCGAAGGCAGTAACCGCTGCGTGCGGTATCGATGCGCTGAGTCATTGTATCGAAGGGGCGATCAGCGATACGGACGTGGACGAAGAGGATATGAAGATGTCCATGGAAGGTATCAAGTTGATTCTGGAGAATCTGCCGTTGGTAACGAGTGAAGGAGTGAACGGGTTAACGGATGAAGGGGTGAAAGAGGCGCGGCTGAATATGGCGAAGGCGGCGATGTACGGTGGTAATGCCATCAACACGCAGTTGGCGGGTTATGTACACGCTTTTGCGCATAGTATAGGTGCCAAATACCACCTCTCTCACGGTCGGGCTATCTCACTGATGTTACTGCCGGTTCTTGAGTTCCAGAAAGACGCGTGTATGCACCACTATGCGGAATTGGCGCGGTATTGTGGATTGGTTGAAAAACCTCTGATGGTGAATGACGCGCAAGCAGCGGAATTATTTCTGCAAGCAATACGCGAACTGATGTCGATCTGCGGAATGGATCAGTTGGCATCGCCCGTACGGGCATGTGACCATGAGCAACTGATACCGATGATAGCTGCCGATTCGATTAACTATTCCGCGCCCGTGACGCTCAGCAATGCGGATATCAAGACGATACTTGACCAAATCACCAATGACCAATCACCAATAACAAATGACGAATCACAGATTCGTGACATCGTGGCGGCACAGCGGAAGTTCTTCCGGACAGGCGAGACGCTGCCGATTAAATGGCGCATCAAACAACTCAAACGCCTCAGGGCCGCTGTGATAGCCCATCAGAACGAACTCATCAGCGCCCTGCAAAAAGACCTCGGCAGAAGTGAGTTAGAGGCTTACCTGTGCGACATAGGACCCATTATCACGGAAGTGAACGAGATGATTTCGGGTCTGCGCCGCTGGGCAAGACCGGAGATCCATTTCAGCGGTTTGATGTGCTGGCCGAGTATCTTCACGAAGGTCTATAAGATGCCATACGGTGTGACGCTGGTGATTAGTCCGTTTAACTTCCCGATCTTGCTGACGATAGGCGTGGTTGCAGCTGCTATGTGTGGCGGAAACACGGTGGTGATCAAGTCCAGTTCGAAGTCCGCAGCCAGCACGGCGGCGCTCAAGAAATTCTTTGCCGAAGTGTTCCCACCGGAGTATGTGACGCTCATTGACGGCGGTCACGACGTAGCGGACATGTGTCTGGCGCAACGATGGGATAAGATTTTCTACACCGGTAGTCCGTCGGTTGGCAAACACGTGTTAGCCGAAGCGGCGAAGAACCTGACGCCGGTAGCCCTCGAACTCGGCGGAGAGACCGGTAACTGGTGCGTCGTACGGGCAGATGCGGACCTCAAAGATGCCGCACGGAAGATTGCCTTTTTCAAGTTGCTCAACGCCGGACAGATATGTATCAATATCAACCAGATCGCGGTTGCCGAAGAAGTAGCCGAGGCGTTTATTAAGGAACTGAAAGCGGCATTCACGGCACAAATCGGAGAACATGCGGAGCAAAACGAGGAGTACCCGAACTTGATAACCGACGCGGCGTACGACAAGTGCGAGAACTTAGCCGACGAGTACCGCGACCGGATCGTGTTCGGCGGAGTAGGGGACAAGGCAACGCGCAAATATGCGCCGACGATGATCTATCCCGTCGATATCAACGAACATATCGTGCAGCACGAGCTCTTCTGTCCGCTGCTGCCTATAGTGCCGTTCAAAGACGCGGAAGTCGATAGTCTCATGGATATCATCGCGGACCGTGAACATCCCCTGGCGATGTATGTATTTACGAAGAATATGCGTTGGGCGAATCGTGTGATGCAGACGCAGCAGTTCGGCGGCGGTTGTATCAACGAGGTGTGTATCCATATGATGGTGAAAGGTGTACCGTTCAACGGTACGGGGCATTCCGGTATGGGCGCATATCACGGTGAATGGGGTTTTAGAGAGTTCACACACCCCCAGACCGTGCTCAAAGGGCGCACGCATTTCAACCTCTCGCTTCGCGAACACCCTTACACCGGCGAAGCAGGTAAGTCCAAAATGAAACTATTACGATTATTTGAACGATAAAACAAACAAAACAATGAAAAAGATCTTTGTATTAGTTGCAGCGGCTGTGATAGCAGTCAGCTGCGGAATGATGAAGAACGGTGGTTCTACTCAATCAACTCAAGCTGTTGCTTCCACTCAACAAACAGTTACGACGGACGCAGTAACGGCAGGACAAGGTGCAGGAAATGCGTTATTGGCATTGTACAACCAGTACAAAGCGGACGGAAACAAGTACGATTACAAGAATATGCAGAACGTGCTGAACACCGTTACGCTGGTTGCTAACTGTGAAGGACTGAAGACTAATTACGCGAACTCGTCCTACCTCAAGGACTTCGGTAAGGGTATGATTGCTTCTTCGCTGGGGCTGGTGACGCAAAACAATGTCGGGACCGTGACGAACAGCTTAGTGGATATGGTCAAGAACAGCGAAACGGTTCAGACCGCCGCAACGCAAGCACAGAACACTGCCAATTCTGCCGCTTCCTATGCCAACACCGCTGCGCAGTACGCCGGAGCTATCGGTAACCTGCTCTCTGTATTCGGAAAATAAACGGATTCGTACGTACGCAACAAAAAGAAGAGAGACGACCGAGTGGCCGTCTCTCTTGGTTTACCAAAAGCCATCCGAATGGCTGGCTGTCTCCGGAGACTCTCCGGTTACTCCTCTTTTTTAGCTGCCTTCTTTTTCGCGAAGCGAGAGATAAATACCACAAAAACAAATAAAACCCTGCATGTGGTTTGTAGCGGTGTCAAATATGCACCTGTAATGCAAAGAAGAAACGGCAAAGCCGTGTCCGAATACAATTCTTAGCCGCAAAGGCAACGATTATTTCTTATCTCGCTTTGCTCGAACGATTATTTCTTATCTCGCTTTGCTCGAACGATTGTTTCTTATCTCATTGCATTCGAATGATTGTTTCGGACGAAATGGACAAAGAAAGAACCTGCCTGCTCGGTGGTTGAGCAGGCAGGAGTCCGATAGATCGAGTTATCGGGTTATCGATAGATCGAAAGGGGTTATTTTACCTCTTGACCTTGGAGAGTATAGGTCTTGTTTCCACGGAGAATGTAAATCTTATCATTATTAATAACCTTTTTTACCGGGTCGGTTGCATATACATCATCGATTCCCTGGCTTTGAATGAACAATGCCGTATATTCTGCATCACTGGTGACAATTATTGTTCGAGGATTATCCTTAACGCTATCTGACCATTGGTCAAAGGTATATCCTTCAGCAGGAATGGCTTTAATCTCAATTTCAGTTCCGTAAGCATAAATTCCTGCACCCTCCACTTCTCCGTTAATAGCACTAGTTGTGATAGAATACATATTCACTTCACCATTGAAAGTAGCACGGTATGTAGCATCGCAAGTAACGGCAACTACATTCGGTATCCAACCGGCAAAGGTGTAAGTGTACTCTGCAGTATTCTCTTTAATCGGATCAGCATGTGTCGGTACAACACCATACTCAACGGTAGTTTGATCGATCAACGAGCCATCCTCGTTCAGCCAAGTAATAGAATAACTATTTTTGGTAGCGTTAAAAGTTGCTTTATACGTTGCATCACCTATTACTGCTACTATCTCCGGTATCCAACCGGCGAAGGTGTATGTATATTCTGCCGTAGCAGCTTTAGTAGGAAATTCCGGAGCAATAGGCATCTGACCATATCCGTATTGTTGTGCAGAAATCACAGTGCTATCATCATTCATGAAGGTAATCACGTATATATTTGGCGCAAACTCAGCTGTAAATGAGGTATCTTGTGAGAGGATTATTGTACGCGGATTGTCGGTGTTTCCGTCTGACCATTGGACAAAGTGATAGCCCTCATTAGCTGTTGCCGATATGGTTAACTCTGTTAGATATTCATAATTACCATTAGTTGCTTGTACACTTCCATAATTTTCGTTACAGCTGGCACTAAAGGAATAGATATTAGGAGCGAACTCCGCTGAGAAAACCGTGTCTTTTGTGAGCTCAATTGAACGAGGGTTTTCTGTGTTTCCGTCTGACCATTGGACAAAATGGTAGCCATAGTCTGGAATGGCTATTACTTCCATCTCATCACATTGATTTTGCGGAACACTGACACTGCCATTAGTGGCTATTGTAGTAACAGTATATGGTAGAGGCTTATATTTAAGACGATTTTCTTGCCGTAGATTGTCATTCCATGTTTGCTGCATCCATGCTAAACCTCCACATGGCACATAAATATCAGTCAAATTGATGCAGCCACGAAGAGCATCATCAGGAATAACTATGTAAATATAGAGAAGTTCAATATAGGTCAAGCTGCTGCAATCACGGAAAGCCCAATCTCCAATGCTTCTGATGCTGTTAGGAATAGTGATCGAGGTCAAACTGCTACAACCAGAGAAAGCTGAATACCCAATTTTCGAGACACTCTCGCCAATAGTGATAGAGGTCAAACTAGTGCAATTTTCGAAAGCTGAATTCCCAATTTCCGAGACACTTTCGCCAATAGTGACAGAGGTCAAACTGCTGCAACCACGAAAAGCATTATAGTCAATGTATGTGACGCTATTGGGTATAGTGATAGAGGTCAAACTACTGCAACTTTCGAAAGTCCAATATTTAATGTTTTTGATGCTATCGGGAAGAGTGATAGAGGTCAAACTACTGCAACCAGAGAAAGCAGTTCCTCCAATGCTTGTGACGCTATTTGGTATAGTGACCGAGGTCAAACTACTGCAACCAGAGAAAGCAGTTCCTCCAATGCTTGTGACGCCATTTGGTATAGTGACCGAGGTCAAACTACTGCAACCAGAGAAAGCGCCTGCTTCTATACTTGTGACGTTATTGGGAATCGTTACAGAGCTCAAACTACTGCAACCTTGAAAAGCATAAGTTCCAATGCTTGTGACGCTATTTGGTATAGTGACCGAGGTCAAACTGCTGCAACCAGAGAAAGCGCCTCCTCCTATACTTGTGACGCTATTGGGAATCGTTATAGAGGCCAATACGCTCATATCGTAACATAAGTAAGCAGGCACATGCTCTACTTTTTCTCCAAAAGTAAATGAGGTGACCGAATTTGGGAATGGTGCATCTGGAATAATAAAATTGACACAATGAATGGCATTCCAAACAACAGAGGTCAAACTAGTGCAACTTTCGAAAGCTGATTTCCCAATTTCCGAGACACTTTCGCCAATAGTGACCGAGGTCAAACTGGTGCAACCTTTGAAAGTATATTCTCCAATGTATGTAACTCTGTTGGGTATAGTGATAGAGGTCAAACCAGTGCAACCATAAAAAGCATAATCTCCAATGCTCATGACGCTATTGGGAATCGTTACAGAGGTCAAACTGGTGCAACCACGGAATGCATTATTGTCAATGTTTGTGACGTTGTTTGGAATAGAGATAGAGAGCAAACTGCTGCAGCCATAGAAAGCAGAAATTCCAATGTTTGTGACGCTGTTGGGAATAGTGATCGAGGTCAAACTGGTGCAACCCAAGAAAGCAGCATCACCTATGCCCACAACGCGATATGTTATTACTGTTTTTACTGTTTCGGGAATAATTATTGCTCCCTTCGCATTTGTATTTTTGCCGACCTCGACACTATCACCACCTAATGTGGTGTAACAGATGCCATCAATGGTAAAGTCATAACCAGCAAAGAGTCGCAGCGTTGCCATTAACGCAATACAAAGAGTAAAAAGTCTTGTTTTCATACAAGTTGTCTATAATCAGTTTGAACTAAAATGTAATTTGCTATTCTATCCGCCACAGGACGTTTGCTGTTCACAATATCCATTGGATGAGTAAGCGACATGTTGGGTGCTTCTACCCAGAACTCCTTTGTGTAGTCCTTTGAATATTTCTCCATCAACATACGGCGGGACGAACCTGCGCGGTTATATGAACGAAGGCAGGTGACAATAAAATCAACTTCCGAATATACGGATTCAACATCGTCCTCCAGCCATTCGTCTATATCTCCAGCACTAATAATTGCCACCGTATAGCCATATATATGGAGTACAGCTTTGAAATCATCTGGAAAGTTGTCGTACGGTGGAATCTTATATACTATTTCCCCGTGGTTCTCCACTTGTGCACCGCCAATAAGCATTTGCGTTGCATCAGAATAAGGTAGCAGGCGTTGATAGACACACCATGCCGTTGTTGTTTTGCCGGAGTTCTGCGTACCGGCGATAATAACAAATTCTTTCATATACGATTATGTTTTAGATGGTTTATATTTCAATATAGACATAATAAAAGCGCGGTACTTCGTATCGCTTCCATTGGTACCTTGGGATTTCTGGACTACCCGTACAAACCAATATCTGCTGAACAAAGCCCACGCTGTCAACGTGAGCATCGTGCTTTGTTCTCGGTTTGTACTCTTAAAGTGTCCAGTTTCAAGGTACCAAGTTTCAGCGCAACGCTATTATTTATGTATGTTGTTTGTCTGTTGTTTTATGCCATAGGCGCTATTCGTTTTCGTTATTTATTGTATTAGTTCTCTATCAGTTCCAAACTTTCTTTACGATATGGAGGAAACTTGTTGTCATCAGAAATGAGAGGCATCTTCATAGTGATAGCCTGAGCAATGATGACATGGTCGGACGGGTCATTGTGATAGAGGTTCATCTTTCCATACGTGTACATCACATCCGGTGTCAAGGGTAGAATCTGGAAACCGTATTTCTCTGTAATCTCCCTTAACATTTGCTCTTTGGTAGGCCAGAACTTTCGGGGCAAAGCCTTATTGTTGTAGTGCACTACCAACTCTCGTAACGACTCGTTGCTGATGTAAATGAGATTGTCGTAGTCCGTTAATAACGCAAAAACATCGCGGCTGAGCCGTTGCTGGTCAGTCGCATAATAGATGAAGATGTTTGTGTCAATAAGAAACCTCATAGCCCAAAGCCTTCTGTAAATCTCTTTTGACAGCATAGAAAGCCGGTGACAACCGTTTTCCCTGGCTCGTCATCTCTTGCTCTATAGAGAGTACATAATCGAGATTCTCTTGTTTTCTTCTCTTGGTCATAGTTATTGGTGTTATTTTTAATCTTTGCAACTTACGGCTGCAAAGGTACTACATTTTTTTGATATATGCAAGAGAAAAATGCATTTTTATACGAAAATAGGTAGAAAAAGAAGAGGAGCAGTTCCGAAGAACTACTCCTCACATTAAATCCCAAAGGAATGATTATTCAGCATCCTCTTTCTTAGCGGCTTTTTTTGCCGGGGCTTTCTTTGCCGGCTTCTCTTCTGCGGGCTCCTCTGCTTTGGGCTCTGCTTTGGCAGCCTTAGCAGCCTTTGCAGGTTTAGCCTCTGCTTCGAGGGAAGCCTTCAGTTCTGCGAGAGCGGAGAGATCACCGAGGGTGGTCTTCTCTACCTTCGGCAGGTCGAGAGCGGGTTCTTCAGCCTTAGCGGCTTTCTTAGCTGCCTTCGGAGCTGCCTCCTTGCGCTCCTCCCATGTACGGAGGTGCGAAACGAGGATACGCTTAGCGTCACGGTTGAACTCAATCACCTTGAACGGCAGGGTGTCACCCACAGCAACCGGGCTCTTGTCTTCCTTCTGGAGGTGGCGCGTCGTGCAGAATGCCTCAACGCCATCCTCGAGCGAAACGACAGCGCCCTTGTCGGTCAGTTCAACAACCTTACCTTCTACGATGGTGTCCACGCCGAACTTAGCTTCGAGTTCTTCCCACGGGTTCTCCTCGAGTTGCTTGTGACCGAGGGAGAGACGGCGGTTAGCTACGTCGATGTCGAGCACAACAACCTCGATTTGTGCGCCGATCTGGGTGAACTCATTCGGGTGTTTGATCTTCTTGGTCCAGCTGAGGTCGCTGATGTGGATCAGTCCGTCAACGCCTTCCTCGATCTCTACAAAGACACCGAAGTTGGTGAAGTTACGAACCTTAGCCCAGTGGCGAGTGCCGACTGCGTACTTGGTCTCCACGTTAGCCCACGGATCAGCCTTGAGTTGCTTGATACCGAGGGACATCTTACGCTCAGCGCGGTCGAGAGTGAGGATGACAGCATCCACTTCGTCGCCGACTTTGAGGAAGTCGTTAGCGGAACGGAGGTGCTGGCTCCAGCTCATCTCACTTACGTGAACGAGGCCTTCTACGCCTTCTGCGATCTCAACGAATGCGCCGTAATCAGCCATAACGACTACCTTACCGTGAACCTTGTCGCCTACCTTGAGGTTCGGATCAAGCGCATCCCACGGGTGCGGAGTCAACTGCTTGAGACCGAGAGCGATACGTTTCTTCTCCTCATCGAAGTCGAGGATAACAACGTTGATCTTCTGGTCGAGTTGCAGGAGCTCGTGCGGGTCGTTAACGCGTCCCCAGCTGAGGTCGGTGATGTGGATAAGACCATCCACGCCTCCGAGGTCGATGAAAACACCGTAGTTGGTGATGTTCTTAACCGTACCTTCGAGAACCTGACCCTTCTCGAGTTTGCCGACGATCTCAGCCTTTTGAGCCTCGAGTTCAGCCTCGATGAGTGCTTTGTGGGAAACAACGACGTTGCGGAATTCCGGATTGAGTTTGACGATCTTGAACTCCATCGTCTTGCCGACGAGGATGTCGTAATCGCGAACCGGCTTAACGTCGATCTGGCTACCCGGGAGGAAGGCTTCCATGCCGAGTACGTCCACGATCATGCCGCCTTTCGAACGCCATTTGATGTAACCGGTAACGATCTCACCTGCATTGTAAGCCTCGTTAACGCGGTCCCATGCGCGAGCGGTGCGTGCCTCATTGTGCGAGAGCACGAGCTGGCCCTTCTTGTCCTCCTGGCTCTTGATGTAGACTTCTACTTTGTCGCCTACTTTGAGCTCGGGGTTGTAACGGAACTCAGATGCCGGAACGATACCGTCCGACTTGTAGCCTACGTTCACAACGACTTCGCGTTTGTTGATACTGATGACGGTACCCTCAACGACTTCGTTGTCCTTGATGGCGCTCAGGGTGTCATTATACTTTTGGATTTCTTCTTCGTTTTGTTTGCCTTGCTGTTGTGCTTCATAGGCATCCCAGTCGAAGTTCTGGAGAGAAAGATTTTCTGCCATGTGGTAGAATTTTGGTGGGAGACGTTTTCTAGACGACCTAGATAACCTAGATTTCCTAGACGACCTAGAATTCGAAATCCCGTTAAAAGTTAAACAATAAATTAGCCTCTTCTCGCCGCACGAAAAGCGTTTTCTACAAACGTTTTTCTCGGGCACAAGGTGCCCAGCGACGAAAAAAGCGTGCAAAGGTACGATTTTTTTTGCATATGTGCAAATTTTTTTGTAATTTTGCAGCGTTTTTTTGAAAAATGTAAAATATACTACATATTATGGCTAAGTATAAATGGAGTTTTGCGAATGTAGGCGGTGTGACGCGCGTTCGTATTCAATCGGCGGAAGATATCCGTCATTTGGGTGAGTTGGACAAGAAGATGTGGACGGTATTGAGTTGTCCGACCACGGGTCTGGAGATCAGTTCCGATTCGTTAAGTCTGATGGATCAGGACGGCGACGGTAAGTTACGTGTGGTAGAAGTAGTAGGCACGGCGAATTATCTGTGCGGGGCATTGAAGAATCCGGAGACGCTGTTCGAGCAATCCGATAGTATTGCGCTTGACAACATCGCCGATGAAGCGATTTTGGCTGTCGCTGAAAGAGTCAAGAGTCAAGAGTCAGGAGTCAAGAGTATTTCTCTGGCGGACGTGGATGCGGCTATTGCAGCGGTGAAAGTAGAGGAGCAAGTGATACCTGCAGCGCCGTTTGAGGCGGATGTGATCGCTGCGTACAAGGAGAAACAGGCAGAATACGCCGCTTATTTTGAGCAAGAGAAGTTGCAGAAACTAGGTTTGGCAACCATCGCTGAGGACACCCCGAAGCCGGGAATGAAAGAAAAAGATTTTCTTGCTATGGGCAAGCAAATCTCGGACTGGGAGTCCGAAGTTGAAAGTTTAAAGTTGAAAGTTGAAAGTGAATTGGCTGCGGCGAAGGCAGAGTTTATGCCGCTACGTAAACTGCTCTTGCTGCACCGCGATTTCTATCGTCTGCTGCGTAACTTCGTGACCTTTGAGGACTTCTATGACAATAACGATGCCACGGTTGCTTCCTTCCAGGCGGGTACCTTGATTATTGACCAGCGTGCGTGTCACCTCTGTATCCGCGTAGCAGATCTGCCGAAACATGATAGCCAAGCACCGTTGTCGGGAATGTACTTGTTGTACTGCAACTGTGAGAACAAGAAGACGGGTAAGACCATGCAGATCGTGGCTGCTATGACGCAAGGCGAGATCAAGAACCTGAGTGTAGGTAAGAATGCGATCTTCTATGATAACAACGGTCTGGACTATGACGCTTCGGTCTTCAAGATCATCGAGAACCCGATCTCTATCCGTCAAGCCTTCTGGACACCGTATCGTAAGTTATCCAAATGGATTGAGGATAAAGTGAATAAGTCCGCTTCGGAGAAAGATGCAGCGGTTATGGGGGATATGACGGCGAATATGGAAGCAAAGGCAGATGGTAAGGAAGCTCCGAAACCTGCATTCGACATCGCTAAGTTCGCCGGTATCTTCGCTGCCATCGGAATGGCGTTAGGTATGATCGGTACAGCGTTGGTAACTGTCTTTGCCGGTTTGGCAACCCTCAGATGGTGGCAGTTACTGTTGGTATTCGTAGCCATTCTGTTGGTCATCAGCGGTCCAAGTATGATTATGGCATGGCTCAAACTGCGTCGTCGTAATCTGGCTCCGGTATTGAATGCGAACGGTTGGGCAATCAACGCAGACGCGATTATCTCCGTTCCGTTCGGACGTAAACTGACCGAGCAAGTATCCTTCCCCTTCACGAAGAACCCCGCGAAGAAGAACCCGTGGCCGGCTATTTGCATCACGCTCATCCTCTTGGCAGGTCTGGCAGTTGGCGGTTGGTTCCTGTACCAGCATCTGAACAAGCCGGCAGTGGAAGAAGAGAATATCGAAGCGGTGGAGGAGGTACCTGCTACAGACGTAGAAACCCCGCAAACAGAGGAGGGTGAAGAATGAGACGGTTGTTTTTAACTATTATCTGTTGGCTATTATCTGTTGGCTTTATATATGCCGATAATATCTTCACGGAAGATCTGGGTCTGGAGAATGTGACGGACACGGTGACGGTGGACGAAGGGGACGAGTTGGAAGATCTGGACGATCTGGATGTCCGTGCCTCCGAGTTACCGGAGTGTCTGGCAGGTTTGTTCGCACATGACACCTTGATCTTAGGTTGTGAGTTGGAGTTGCTGCCCAGTAAGATTGTCGTTCGAACCAAAGACGGGGACGTGATCTATAAGTTAGCCCCGCAGTTCATCTTAGGCGACACGACGCTGCTGACCCATCACCCCGCGGACAGCGCCTATAATTTTATATGGACCGACGCACGTGTGAACCCGTACGGCAACTTGTTTGACCAGTTGAATGAGGATATCCGTATCCCGATGGCCGGTTTCCGCTTGCCGCACCCGGGTTATGTGACGAGTCCTTACGGTATGCGTCGTTACCGAATGCACAAGGGAACGGATATCAAAGTGCAGATAGGCGATTCGATTCATTGTGCTTGGGACGGTCAGATCCGTATCGTTGGTTGGGATCCGCAGGGTTACGGTTACTACGTCGTTGTGCGTCATGACAACGGTCTGGAGACCATCTACGGTCACTTGAGTACGCCCTTGGTAGATGAGTATCAGCGTATCTATGCCGGTGAAGTGTTGGGATTGGGAGGTAACACGGGTCGTTCGACCGGAAGTCACTTGCACTGGGAGATCCGTTATTTAGGCGAAGCGATGAACCCGGCCGGTTTTGTGGATTTTGCAACGGGTCAGTTAAAGAACAAAGAGGAGTACGTGATCGGCATCAAGGCCATGAAGCAGAAGAAAGCGGAACAGGCGGCGATGAAGTACCATAAGGTCAAACAAGGTGATACGCTTTCCGGCATTGCCAAGAAATACGGTACGACGGTCAAGAGACTCTGTCAGTTAAACGGTATCAAAGAGACCAAGATCCTGCAGATAGGAATGAAGATAAGGGTTAGGTAAAAACATTTACCATTTGGTCATTTACCATGTACGATTTATGTACCATTTAGTTATTTAGCCATTTGAGCACAGTTGACCAAATGACCCAATGACCAAATAAATGAACAAATAGTAAATGAACAAATGGTCCTTCTATTCATGGTGATAGGGTTCGTTGCGAAGAATGGTCATTGCGCGGTAGATCTGCTCAATGGCCATTAATCGTATCATTTGGTGGGAGAAAGTCATCTGGCTGAGGGATATCTTACCGTTGGCGCGTTGATAGACGGCAGGAGAAAAACCGTACGCACCGCCAATGACCAGGGTAAGGTCACGCCCGGAACCCATCTTCTTTTGCAGGAAATCGGCATAGTCGATCGAGCGGAACTCCCGTCCGTGTTCGTCGAGCAGCAGGACATCCATCGAAGGACTGAGACGAGCAAGGATCGCTTCGCCTTCGGCAGTCTTGAGTTGCTCTTCGCTAAGGGCCTTGGCATTTTTGATATCGGGGAGCACAACGAACTCAAACGGCACATAATGGCTGAGTCGTTGCTGATAATCAGCGATGAGCGACCGAAGCCGCTCATCATTGGTCTTACCTACTACCAGAAGCGTTATTTTCATATGGTTTGCTCTTATTCACGGAAGAGGTTCAACAGATTCGTTTCGTCTGTATCTACGAAATAGAGGTTACACGACTCTCCCGTCCAAGTGAACTTATAGACCGTGGTCTGTTTGTAACTACCGTCATATCCGCAGATGCTGGTATAATAGGTGTGCCCCTGTTCAAAAGCTTCTGCCGACTGATGGCCGTCGTTCTCCACGGCATGCACGCCGTAATAGACCTCTGCTTTAGAAGGAATCAGGAACTGCTCCAACGCCCAGAAAACGAAGTAGGCAACCGCAGCCGAGTCCGTTGGGTAATCTTCATCTACCAGTTTGAGACTGTCGCAGGTGGTAGCGATATAGGGGAAACTGCTGTATATTTCTCCTTTCGAATCAAGAGGATAGATATAATCCCATGCCCCTTTGATGCGGTATTCGAAATGGATATCCATGACACTCTCCATCGTGGTTTTTACCTGCTGCATATAGAGTTTGCCTGCAGGTTGCAGGGTCTCGGGGTTGACCACAAAGGCATAGATCCAGTAATCGTTCCCGGGCAACAGACCAGTGAAGAAATGGTTCACATTACCGTATTGGAGCGAATGGCTGGCAAAGGGCGCGACGTTAAACTCGCCTTTGACCAATTGGTTATGCCGCCAAGACAGGTACTCTACGTTCGCCGAATCGACGGCCAGCGTCATAAACTGCTTCTGGTGCGCCATGGGATCGTATCCTTCTTGCACTTCCTGAATAGCAACCATGTAATAGGCCTCTTTGTCGGTAGAGAACGAGCACTCCACATATCCCGCTGAAACGACGTTGACGGACATATGGATATCCACTTCCTTCGTGGACCATTTGGCGTCCGGATCGCAGGAGGAAAGAAGGACCGCTATCGCTGACAGAACAAAGACCGCTGCGCTGACAGACCGCTTCGCTGACAGACCGAGTATGTGAATCAGTCTGTGTTCTGTGCTCTGTGCTCTGTGCTCTTTAACCTTTATATTACTCATATTCTTTCCTTTCTTTTTCTTCCTTCTCGAGGAGGGTTTGTACGGAATAGATGAACCGCAGGCAGGTCTTGACATGCGTGCCGTAATGCCCGAAGTTATAGGTTATATTGGCATCGCGCCATTTGGCTTTGGCATTGGAGGCATTGGTGTAAGGCACCGTCTCATCGTCCATGGAGTGCATAATATAGATGGACGCTTGGGGTTGCCAGTTATAGGCTACGACAGAGTTAGCGGTCATGGCTTTGTACAGTTCCGCCACTTTCTCGGAGGTCTGGTCCATGCCTTCTTCAGTCAGCAGTTTGTGGGTCACCTTGGTACCGATCAGTTGATTGACTTGCGCCGTGGTATAGCGTTTGCTGTTGATCCATTCGTCCATCTTATCGCATAACCAGGGTTGCATCAAGTCCGACATCTCCATATTGAGGTTATTGCCTTTGATCATCCCTTGTAGCACAAGAGGAACGGCGACCGGATAACCGGCGGTGTCGGTTGTGACAAAACGTTCGTAGGTTGCTTTTACATCGTACGGACCACCGCCTGCGAACACACGATGGATCGGGATATAGAGCGAGTCGGCAGGATCGTTATACGCCACTTCGATCAGGTACTCAACCGCCATCGTGGTTGCTCCGCCTTGACTGTATCCCATGAGGTAGATATCGTCGTGTTCGGGCACCATATCGACCGCTTTAAGCCATTCTTTGACAGCGAAATACATATCTGTCACGTTCACCGCCGTCTCCATCATAACTAAGTAAGGGTGCACCTTGTCGGCCGTGATACCGTAACCCTGATAATCGGGGATGATCAGGCCGTAACCCAGTTTGACGAGCACGCCTTCGAGTGAGAAGCAGTTAGACGGAGCTTCGGCATTGGAACCGACGGTGTAGTGACTGACGAGAATCATTCGTTTGGGTTTCTTCCCTTTGGGCAACATGACCTTACCGGATAGCGTGATCTCATTCCAATCGCGGTCCGTGGAAGGGTAGGTACCTACGATCTCAACGACTTTGTTCTGGTTTCCGTATTTGAGCAGTTCCTGCACAATCGCCGTACCGGTGACGCTGCTGGTCTGTTTGATCTTATTGGGCCCCTCAGCGGCTTGCTCTTCCGCATAGTCGTTGACGATCGTTCCGTCAGGCAGATAGCAGTTATACGGCAGACCGTTACTCAGATCTGTCTCGCCTTGACGGATTACTTTGAACTTTAAGCCTTTAGCGGCTTCGATATTCATGAAATCCACGCTCTCGTCGTTGCGGAAGTGACACGAAGTGAGTGAAAATTGAAAAATGAAAATTGAAAGGACGATTAGTCCTGACAGTTTTCTATGTACGATAATTTCTTTCATTTTAAGCATTCTTTTTACCTTTCACCTTTAACCTTTCACCTTTAACCTTTCACTTTTCACCTTAGAATCGTGCTCCTACACTAACGTTAATCATTCGTGACAATGCCATATAGATGGTATTGGTATTCTTGAGGGCTGTCATACCGCCGAAGTCCATGGTTGCGAACCATCGTTGGTAATTGGCGCTGACGCCGAAGACGGTAATGTTAATCGCTGCGCCTACGTCGGTATGGCGACCTTTGGCATTCGTCTCCGTTCCGCCGTTGATATCCATGCCGACACCCAGACTGGAATAGAAATTCACGTTCGGGTGATGGTAGTAGGTGAAACGCACTGTCGGCATAATGACGAGGTTATAGAAATAGCGATGGTTGTTTCTACCGATCTCCATTCCTGCGCCATTACGCGTGACATCGTCCCATCCCACTTCGCTCATATCCATCATACCGCCAAAAGAAAGCCAATGTTTGAAACGCCATTGGTACTCAGCCCACAGATGCTGGTGATAGCGGTAGTTCTCGTGATAGGTTCGCTGATAGGAGGTTGGCATCGTCGTATAGGTGTACGTCGGGTTATGCCACATCAGCGTCTCGAATAACTGGTCACCCCAACCGACACGTACTTCGTTCCGATTGGTGATATAATCCCATTTGGTTTCTGCCTGTGCCGTTAACGACAAGCAGAGAACCAGTAAAACCAGATAAATTTTTCGTTTCTTAGTCATATAGACACGATTTCTTCGAAAACATGGCGCAAAATTAGTGAAAAATTTGCACATATGCAAAAAAAAGTGTAATTTTGCGCCGTAATTCGTTAAAATTATGAAAAAAGAAGAACTTCGTAAGCTTATTGCTATTTGGTTTGAGGAAGATATTCGCGACGGTGACCATACCTCGCTCAGTTGTATTCCGCCTACGCAGATGGGTTGTCAGCAACTCATTATCAAGGATACCGGTGTGTTGGCGGGTGTGGAAGTAGCCAAGGAGATCATTGCCTATTTTGACCCCGAATGCCGTTTTGAGCAGTTCCTGCACGACGGCGATCACGTGAAGCCGGGCGACATCGCGTTTAAGGTGTATGGAAAAGAACTGAGTCTGCTGCAGATTGAGCGCACTATGCTCAATATCATGCAACGGATGTCGGGTGTGGCGACGACGGCGCATAAGTACCAATCGCTCATCGAGGACACGGGTTGCCATGTGCTGGATACGCGTAAGACGACTCCCGGTTTGCGGTATCTGGAGAAAGAGGCAGTGGCTTTAGGCGGCGGTATGAACCACCGTATCGGGCTCTTCGATATGATTCTCTTGAAAGATAACCACGTGGATTTTGCAGGCGGTGTCACCAATGCCTTGACGCGTGCACGGGATTATTGTAAGGCAAAGGGTAAGGACCTGAAGATCGAGATCGAGGTGCGTAATTTCGAAGAGATCAACGAAGCCTTGGCAACCAATATCCCCGATCGTATTATGCTGGATAACTTCACGCCTGCAAAGACCAAAGAGGCGGTAGATATAATCAGAGCTTGGGAACGGTCTGCCGGCAGACACATGGAGATCGAGTCCTCCGGCGGTATCACGATTGATACCATTCGTGACTATGCTGAGCAAGGAGTCGATTTCGTCTCCGTCGGTGCGCTTACGCACAGTTACAAGAGTCTGGATATGAGTTTTAAGGCGGTTAAGTAGAGTTAAGAGTTAAGAGCTATAGCTCATCGACTAACATCTGACAGTTTTTGCAATCAAAAGTCAGTCGCAGTACCTTACCGGTACGAAGACGCAGATAATGCGGTTCTTTATCCTTTGGATAAGGAGCCGTTTTTCTGCAATGCCCTAACTCATGGAGGATGCAATACTTGCATTCCATGAGAGACCGCTCGCCACGCTCGCTGACAGAACAATGACCGCTGCGCTGACAGACCGTTTCACTGACAGACCGAATTTGTAAATCAGTCTGTGCTCTGTGCTCTGTGCTCTGTGTTCCAATGATTTGCCGTCTCCATTCGTTGAGTATGCTAATGGGTATAAAATAGGGGGCGGTCTCGATACGGATATTGCGTGCCACGTAGGGCGTGTCACCGAGTTTGGATAACTGTGTACGAATCGTATCCAGCGCTTTTGCTTCGTTCTTGGCGGGTTCGTGAGGATAAATCCATTTACCATTTAGGCATTTACCATTTACCATTTGGTACGACAGTTCAAACCCGTCTGCAGTTTCGCGGAAGAGGATATCTACGGGAATACGACGTTCGGAGTGCAGGTTCTTGATGAATTCGACGTCGTTATTTCGGTATAAGGAGCCTCTCCCGGCCTCCCCTAAAGGGAAGGTGATTGTTTTATTAATCTTGATTAGGTTGCCTTCAGCGCCATTCACATTAAAGCCTTCGGAACCGATCGTCAGACCGTCTCCGTTATGGAGGGTCACGCCGGGTTCGAGACGCACACGGAGTGTGTTGCCTCGTGCTTCCAGTACTTCACCGATATATTCGCCGGTCGATTTAGGGGTCTCCCAATTCGCCATATGGGGCGTACGACCATGCAGGAAATAGTCCGTTGCTCCGCGATGGAAGGTCTTGGACGGGTCCGGTACAAAAGTCCTTTTGTACACAGCCCCTTCATTTACGATTTTATCATTTACCATTTGGTCATTTATTTGACCATTTAGTAATTGATCAATTTTCTCCCGATAGTACGCTGTGATATTCGTCACATAGTCTGCATCTTTGAGTCGTCCTTCGATCTTGAAGGTCGTCACACCGGCATAAATCATTTCCTGCAGATAGGCCGAGCGGTCGAGGTCTTGCAAGGACAGCAGATAGCGTTGATGGATCGGTTGGCCTTGACCGTCCAACACTTCATTCATGGATTCATCCAACAGGTCGTACGCCATGCGGCAGAACTGCGCACACGCCCCTCGGTTGGCGGAACGATTCGCCAGCACTTCGGATATATAACAACGTCCGGAATAACTCACGCACAAAGCGCCATGCACGAACGCCTCCAGTTCGATGTCCGGCACGGCTTCGTGAATAGCGCGTATCTCATCGATACTTAACTCTCGTGCCAATACCGCCCGTTTGAATCCCAAGTCCCGAAGGTGCGCTACGTGTTCCGGCGTGCGGTTGTCGCATTGGGTCGAAGCATGGAGCCGAATAGGCGGCAGGTCGAAATCGAGTAGATGCAGATCTTGAACGATGAGGGCATCAACACCTATTTTGTATAACGCGTGCGCGAGCGCGACCGCTTGCGGGTACTCCTCGTCATGGAGTAGGGTGTTGAGGGTAACAAGCACCTGCACTCCGTAGGTATGGGCATAGGTAACCACCTCCGCTAAGTCTTGCAGCGAATTACCTGCCGCTTGCCGTGCTCCGAAAGCAGGTGCACCGATGTAGATAGCGTCGGCTCCCGCTTGAATAGCTGCTTTGGCTACCGACTTATCCTTGGCAGGACTAAGTATTTGTAATTGGAGATTGGTCATTGGTGATTTGTTCGCAAAGCCTGACTCAATCTATAGATCACGATGCCTGCCGTTACCGACACGTTCATCGAGTGCTTGGTTCCGTATTGGGGTATCTCTATGCATTGGTCACAACGATCTACTACTTCTTGTTGAACACCGAAAACCTCATGTCCCAAAATTACAGCAATTTTGGGACAATTTGAAATTTGAAATTTGAAATTTGAAATTTGCTCTGCCACTTCTTCCAACGTCACGGAGTCGTGGGCCTGTTCGACGGCATAGACGGTATAACCTTGTGTCTGCAGGTCTTGCACGGCGTCGAGGGTCTCTTTGTAATAGGACCAATCGACGGACTCTTCGGCGCCCAGAGCGGTCTTATGGATCTCCTGATTCGGGGGACAACAACAGATCCCGCAGAGCACGACACGTTCGATACGCATAGCGTCCGCCGTACGAAAGACAGCGCCTACGTTATGCTGGCTGCGGACGTTATCGAGCACTACGACCAAGGGCAGTTTGTCGGCTTCGTGGTACTCGGTCACACTCATTCGACCCATCTCAGCGGCGGTTAGTTTCTCTCTCATAACGCAAAAGGAAGTTGTACGTGCAGCACACGTTGTTCTTCGTCTATCTCAACCAAAAAATCTTCGTGTAAAGGAATCATGCGGCCGTCTTCCAGCTCGGCGAAGATATTCATCGTACTGTCATCGACACGCACGATCTTTCCTAAGTTTACATCGCCCTCCTGCAAGGTCCATCCTTCAAAATCAACCCATGCCATCTCATCTTCATCTATCTGCATGTCACCTTTCAGCACAAAGCCTTCTTCGCCGATCAGTTCCGATATATTCTCTGACCGGAAGGGCACAAACAGTCCGTCTCGGCGAACGAAGACAAAAGGCGGCAGGTCCTTATACCGTGTGCGGCGTAAGATGCCGATAGAGAGCAGGTCGTTTTCTGTTATCATTGGTGAACGGTTATTTTGCCATCGGAATGGATCATGTTAATACGTCTCAAATACTCATTGGCGATACCTTTCTGCGGCGCAGCGGTTCCGGAACCGATATCGTAGTGTTCGCCGCAATGGGGACATATCGCATAGATATCGTCTATCTCGCAACGCTGACATTGCCCTTTGCTTGCGCAATACGGACACGCCAAGTCATAGGCGTCGTAGTTACCTAACAGGTTGATATAAACCAGTACTCCGCCATATCCCCAGCGGTCGGTCACTTCGGGTAAGCGAACGAAGGCTCCATCATAGAAATACCCTTTCTCGGTCAGCGTGATCGCACTGGGCATCTTGAGGTCGGGTTTGAAATGCACGAACGATCCCACCCGTGTGTCGATCACCACATGTACCGGGTAGGTAGGCACACTGCTGCGGAAAGTGGTTTTCTCGCAAGAGGGGAAAAGGACCAAGGTTAACAGTCCGAAAAGGATTATTCGTCCAAAACCGCGCATAGATGAACCGTATAGATGAGGGTGGAATAGGGAGGTATATATCCCGTTGTGCCTTCCGTTCCGTAACCTTCGGCACTATAGTAGTCTCCGGAATCGTATTTGGATTGGTCGTACGCCAGGTAGGCGGGAATAAACAACTCAATATCGCCGTTCGCATGGATCTTATGACATCCTTCTGCAAAACCCGAGATGGTGTTGGCTAAGGACATACCTACCATGTTACCGGCATCCACTTGACACCCGTTGATGAGCGTCAACTTATAATCGCAGATGACAGAACTGGTTGTGTTGGGACGGGCATCTTGCGGCGTGGGGTCTGCGATGATACGGTATTGCAGACCCGAAGGCGACACTTGTACACCGGGTTGTGTCTTGTTCTGCTCCAACCACATCTCGTTCTGCGTCTTCCAATCAACCCAGTTGTTCTGTTTGCAAGAAGGACAAAGGAATAAGGACAATGGACAAAGGACTAAAATGATTAGTCTGCCTATAAATCGTCTTTTGTCTTTCAGCGAAGCGGTCTTTTGTCTTTCAGCGAAGCTGTCTATTTTGTTATCCATAATTCGGGATTTAAAATGTTTCTGTCTTTGTATATCTGGAAATAGAGTTCCGTTTTCTCATCCTGTTCGGGGTCGGTGAAGATCGTTCCGATAGCCTGTTTGGTATCCACCTTATCGCCCTGCTTGACGTTCAGTTTGATTAAGTTCGAATAGACGGAGCGGTAGTTTCCGTGTTGCACGATCACGGCGTAGGTGCCGTTCACCACAAAACAATTGGTCACTTCGCCTTTATATACCGCCCGTGCTTTGGCGCCGGAGGTTGTCTGGATATATACGCCTTTGTTATCCAAGATCACGTGCTCCAAGTAGGGGTGCGGCTGTTTACCGAAATGTCCGGAGATCATTCCTTTCTCTACCGGCCAAGGCAAACGTCCTTTGTTGGCTTCAAAACCACCGGCTATCAGTTGTTGCTCTTTGGTTAATGTCGTCTTCGATGCTTTCTCCGCCTGTTTGCGAATCATGTCATCGATCTTCTTATTCAGTTCTGCCACTTTCTTCTGCTGTTGTTGCAGTTTCTTATTCAAGTCTTTCTCTTTCGACTTGAGTTGGTTGAGCATGGTCTGCTGTTTGCGCTCATCGCGTTTGAGGTTCTCCTGTTCCCTTTTGCGGCTACTGAGAGCGGTCTCTTTGTCCCGTTTATTGGTTTGCAGTAACTGATTCTGGGTGTCTATCTCCGCTTGGGTATTCTGTATCCGCCGCACCTGTTCCTGCCGGAAATGGGCGAAGTCCTGCATGTAACGTGCCCTACGGACAAGTTGCTGAAAGCTGTCACTACTGAGGATGAACAAGAGCGGGGACTGTTGGATACGGGCATAATGGGTCTGCCGGATCATCCGGGCATAGTCCGCTTTGTAACCTTCCAAGATCACCTGCAACGAATCGCGTGTTAGCCCTAAGTTACGCATCTCCCGATCCAAAGCGCCTATCTCCCGATCCAAGGTGTTGATGAGTTGGCGTTGGTTCTTGATGTTCTGACCGATCAAGTTCAACTTGTTCAGCGTCGCCGTCTCATCTTTCTTGGTCTGCTTAAGCATCTTATTGGTCTGCTCGATCTCCTCTTGCAACTTCTTCTGCTTCTTCTGCAGATCCTTCACGCTATCGGCAGACAAGACCGCTATCGCTGACAGAATACAGACCGCCAAGCTGACAGACCGTTTCACTGACAGACCGAGTTTGTAAATCAGTCTGTGCTCTGTGCTCTGTGTTCTGTGTTCTTTTAGAGCCATTTCGAGATATCGATCTTCGTGTATTTATTCAGTCTTAATCCGTTCATCTTCACCGGAACGTCGGTCTTGCGCGGGGTGTAATAGATGGTCAGATCAATAGTCTTGTCATCGAAAATATATTGCAGATGGGCTGTCTCGTCCCCTGTCGGCAGTTCGGCGGAAGCCAGTTGTTGTAACTGCTTCCAAGTAACCTTAGGAGTGAGTTTCTTGTTCAATTCCTTATAGGTTGTCGTTGCATAGACATTATGCACCTTGTCGATGGCGGTCAGTTCCTCCGGGGTCGCTTCGAGTCTTGCCATCTCGATACCTAACATCGGCATCACATGAATGATGATCATGGAGTCCCGAACGGTCTGCATGGTGACGGTTGCGTTCACCTTATCCGAACCCATCTGGACGGTCGCCTTCGCACTTTGAATCAGACAAGTATGCCAGGTCGGTATCTGTGTTCTGTCAGCGGAGCGGTCTGTGTTCTGTGCTCTTTTGCTCACACCGCATCCCGTTAAGCCAATGGTCAACAGCCAACAGCTAACTGCCCATATATAAAATTTCCTTTTCATTTTTTGCTTTTTACTTGTTTTATGTGATTCGCTATTTCCTCTTTCGTGCGATCGTCGAAAGCACAATCCCATGCGCGTGCCAAAAAGAAGAGCGCCAAGTCATTTTGTCCTTGCTTATATAGAATCCAAGCGTACGTGTCGAGATACACTGGGTTGTTCGGTTCTTCCCGAATGGTGATGGCACTCATTCGTTCCGCCTTCTGCAGATCCCCTTTATGCGTTGCCAGATGGTAAGCGTAGTTATTGAGCGTTGACAGGTTGTAGGGGTCGATTTCCAAGATCCGTTCGTACATAGCGTACAGGTCTTTCTGTTTCGTCTTGGTCTGCTCCATCAGTTCCAGACGCAGCATCAGAAAACGCAGGTTGTCCGGATCCTTCTCCAAGTACTTGTCCAGAGCCGCAAAGGCTTTCTTGTATTTCTTCTGCGCGGCATAGATGGTATAACGCAGATAGGCGCTGTACCCGTCGTAGGGCTGATGTCGGTCTATCTCGTCTTGCGTCTTGAGAACCATCTCCCAGTTCCCTTGTTCGAGGAACTGCCGTTTGCGGGTGTCCAGGTAACTGCGCCAATAGTCGTTCGGCGCCAGTTTGTACGCCTGCTCGAAGTAGTCCATCGCCTTCTCGTCCTGTCCCATCGCTTGGTACATAAGACCTAAGAACTGCACAGTGGAAGCATCGTCAGGGTTCAAAGCGTGACAGAACTCAAGTAGCACGTATGCGTCCGCATACCGCTCTTCCTCGATCGCCTGCCGTGCCGCGTACCAGTAGTACTTGAACTGCTGTTCCTGCTCTGTGGTGATTGCGGCGTATAAGCCTAACCCTGTCCCTTCCCTAAAAGGAAGGGTGAAAAGCATCAATAATATGAATAGGTATTTCTTCATGCAAATCCCTCCCTGCAGGGAGGGTTGAGGTAGGCTCATTACTTTCTTCCGCTATGTCCGAATCCGCCTTCTCCGCGTTCGGTCTCACTCAGTTCCTGTACTTCAACGACCTCCGGTGTCTCGTGACGTGCGATGACCATCTGGCAGATACGCTCACCGGGTTCGATGGTCTGCGGTTCACCGCTCAGGTTAATGAGGATCACACCCACTTCGCCCCGATAGTCCGCATCAATAGTTCCCGGGGTGTTCAATACCGTCAGACCGCGTTTTAGTGCCAGACCGCTTCTCGGACGTATCTGTGCCTCGTAACCTGCCGGCAGTTCGATAAACAAACCCGTCGGAATCAACTTCCGCTCCATGGGGGCTAAGGTGATTGCCTCGCTGATGTTACACCGTATATCCATTCCTGCCGCCTGTGCACTCTCGTATTTCGGCAGCGGATTATTGCTCTTGTTAATAATTTTTAAAATCATAATTCTCAATTGTCAATTCTCAATTAGAATCGCTTCTCCACGAGAACGCGTAGTCCGTCTTCTACAATCCGGATGTGGATATCTTTCTCCATCTCCACAGGATCGCCGTCGATGTGGAAAGGTGCTTTCTCTTCGCGCTCCAGCGTTATCTCCCGTGCACGTAGGGTATCCATAAAATAACTGTTGTCGATGTTTCCGGCAAACAGACGCAAGGCAAGGCTGGCGCTGCCTAAGATCGCATTACTGGACATAATCATAATATCCATCTTACCGTCCTGCACACTGGCACGGGGAGCGATGATCGCTTCGTAACCCCATTGGTTGGCATTGGCAAAAGTAATCAGGAATGCCTTGTGCGTCACGTCCAGACCGTCGCCTACGATATGATAAGTCTGCGACGTATAGGAGAACACATCTTTGAGGATATTACGCAGATAGGTCATAAAACCGCGTTTGTTACTTCCGGCAAAATGATCCGCTATCACGGCATCAAAACCCGTACCACAGGTACTGACGAACAGATGACCGTTAGCCAGACCGTAATCCACGGAGATCGGCTCGCTGTGGTTAATCATCTCCAAGGCTTTCTGAGGACGGATAGGAATATTCAGATGGCGCGCAAAACCGTTACCGCTTCCCATCGGAATAACACCCATCGCCGTCTTCGAACCCTTCAGACCGCGTGCTACTTCGTTCACTGTGCCGTCACCGCCTACCGCTACCACGGCATCAAAACCCATGCGGGCATATTGGTAAGCCAATTCCGTCGCGTGACCTGCATACTCCGTGAACACGATATTGGGCAACCACTGCTCCATATCGAGGGTCTGCATAATCAATTTCGGCAACTTCTTTTTCGCGTTCTGCGTCTCTTTCGCACCCGAGATCGGGTTGATGATAAATGCTATATTTTTCATAGGTCCATACTATTGCAAATTAAATCGGCTGCAAAGGTACAAAAAAAAAATGACATACGCAAGGTTTTAATAATTTTTATTAAAAATTCTTACTTTTCAGTTCTTTTATTTGCATATATCAATTTTTTGTTGTTCTCTTCTGTCAACGGCGATCCTTATTACAAGGATATCCGTGGTTATGTAGTAACCGGTCCGAACGGTAATAAGATCTACCTAATTCTTTCCCTCATTCCTTCAGAGCGCGCGTTGAAAAACGTGCGTTCTTTTTTGTCATCATACGTAGTTGATACGTGATTGATACGTGATTGATACGTAATCGACCCGTCGAAGTTGAGGAAAAAACGGGTGAATTTAATCTTTTTGCGCTAAATATTTGCATATTTCAAATATTTTTTGTACCTTTGCAGCGCTTTTTGTGTGCAATGCATGTGAAGACGCGTATAACAAAGTAACAAAGTAAAAACGACATATGAATTTTTTAGAGATTATCACCAAACTATTCGGTAACAAAGCGCAGAAAGATATGCGCGCCATCTCGCCGGTAGTAGAGAAGATTAAAGCAGCTTATGAGCAGATAGACAAGTTGTCTAATGATGAACTGCGTGCGCATAGTTGGGCGCTCATGGATAAGTTGCAAGAGGCGGTCAAGCCGCAGAAAGACCGTATCGCCGAACTGAAGGCTTCCATCGAAGAGACGCCTATCGAGAAGCGCGAGAAGATCTATAATGAAGTAGATAAATTAGAGAAAGAGATCAAGGATAAGTACGAAGAGGTACTGACGCAGATCCTGCCGGAGGCTTATGCCATCGTAAAGTCCACCGCCCGTCGTTTTGCCCAGAGCGAGACGGTCGTTGTGACGGCTACACAGATGGATAAGGACTTGGCTGCCGACACCCGTTTCGACTTTGTCGAGATAGACGGCGAAAAGGCTGTTTACGCTAACCATTGGATGGCAGGAGGTAACGAGATCACATGGGATATGATCCATTATGACGTGCAGCTCTTCGGCGGTGTCGTTCTGCATCAAGGTAAGATCGCCGAGATGGCAACCGGTGAGGGTAAGACCTTGGTAGCTACGCTGCCTGTTTACCTCAACGCCCTGACGCACGAAGGTGTGCACGTAGTGACGGTGAACGACTATTTGGCAAAACGTGACTCGGAGTGGAACGGTCCGATCTATATGTTCCTGGGTCTGACGGTCGATTGTATCGACAAGCACCGTCCGAACAGCGACGAACGTCGCAAAGCCTATGCCTGCGATATCACCTTCGGTACGAACAACGAGTTCGGTTTTGACTACCTGCGTGACAACATGGCTACTTCGCCGCTCGATCTCGTGCAACGCGGTCATAACTATGCCATCGTCGATGAGGTGGACTCCGTCTTGATTGACGATGCCCGTACGCCGCTTATCATCTCCGGTCCGGTGCCCAAAGGGGAAGACCAGATGTTCGATGAATACAAAGACCGTGTGGCAAACCTCGTTCGTCAGCAGACCACGCTGACCACGAAGTTACTCGCTGAGGCCAAAGCAAAGATGGGTTCGTCCGACGAGAAAGAGAAAGAAGCCGGTGAGTTAGCCCTTTTCCGTAGTTTCAAAGGTATGCCGAAATCGAAGGCACTCATCAAATACCTTTCCGAACCCGGTATCAAGGTGCGCATGCAGAAGACCGAAGAGTTCTACCTGCAGGAGAACGAGAAGAACATGCATATCGCGACCGACGAACTCTATTTCGTCATTGACGAGAAGAACAAGTCCATCGAGTTGACCGATAAGGGTATCGATGCCCTCACCGGTACGACCGACGACCCGAATTTCTTCGTGCTGCCTGACGTAGGCTCCGAAATGGCGGATTTAGAGTTGAAAATAGAAAGTGGAGAGTTGAAAGGTGAAGAGATCCAACAACGCAAAGATGATATCTATACCAACTATTCGATCAAGGCGGAACGCGTGCATACCGTTCACCAGTTGCTCAAAGCCTACACGCTCTTCGAGAAAGATGTTGATTATATCATCGATGGCGGAGAGGTGAAGATCGTCGATGAGCAAACGGGCCGTATCATGGAGGGTCGTCGTTGGTCTGACGGTCTGCATCAGGCGGTGGAAGCGAAGGAGAACGTGAAGGTGGAAGCGGCTACCCAGACGTTCGCAACGATCACGCTGCAGAACTACTTCCGTATGTATCACAAGCTTGCCGGTATGACCGGTACTGCTGAGACCGAGGCAGGTGAGTTCTGGAATATCTACAAGTTGGATGTTGTCGTTATCCCGACCAATAAACCGATCGCGCGTATCGATATGAACGATCGTATCTACAAGACCAAGCGCGAGAAATACAATGCCGTCATCGATGAGATCGAGTTGATGGTCAGTCAAGGCCGTCCGGTACTGGTAGGTACGACGAGCGTCGAGATATCGGAGTTGCTGAGTAAATTGCTGACCATTCGTAAGATCAAACATAACGTGCTGAATGCCAAGTTACACCAGCAGGAGGCGCAGGTGGTTGCCGAAGCCGGTCGTCCGGGAGTAGTAACCATCGCAACGAATATGGCAGGTCGTGGTACCGATATCAAGTTGACGCCCGAAGTGAAAGCGGCAGGCGGTCTTGCCATCATTGGTACGGAGCGTCACGAGAGCCGTCGTGTGGACCGTCAGTTACGTGGTCGTGCCGGTCGTCAAGGAGACCCGGGTAGTTCCGTGTTCTACGTGTCGCTCGAAGATGACCTGATGCGTATGTTCGGTTCGGAGCGTATTGCTTCAATCATGGACCGAATGGGCTTCCAGGAAGGCGAGATGATTGAGCATAAAATGATCTCCAGTTCCATCGAGCGGGCGCAGAAGAAAGTGGAGGAGAATAACTTCGGTATCCGTAAGCGCTTGATTGAATACGACGATGTCATGAACCAGCAGCGTAACCTCATTTATGCCAAACGTCGTCACGCCCTGATGGGTGAGCGTATCGGTGTGGATATCACGAATATGATCTACGATACGGCAGAGCAGATATTCAACGAAGCCCGTCAAGCCAATGATTATGAGGGCCTGAAGATGGATGTGATGCAGGCTTTTGCGGTTGATGTGCCGTTCGAAGAAGAGGACTTCAGCCGTGGTAACCGTGCCGAGTTATCTACCCAACTGGCTGAGGCTGCTCTGGATAGCTTCAAACGCCGTATGGATAAATTGATGCAGGTGGCTGATCCGGTGATCCAACGTGTGTATGAGGAGAAAGGTCAGATGTATGAGAATATTCTGATTCCGATCACCGACGGTAAGAAAGTGTATAACATCGCCGTCAACCTCAAGGCCGCTGCGGAGACGAATTGCAAAGAGGTAGTGAAGGAGTTCGAGAAACGCATGTTGCTCTATGTCATCGACGACGAATGGAAAGAGCATCTCCGTCAGTTGGATGACCTCAAGCAATCGGTTCAGAACGCATCCTACGAACAGAAAGACCCGTTGGTAATCTACAAGATCGAGTCCTTCCACATCTTTGGAAGCATGTTAGAAGAGCTCAACCGCCGTGCGATAGCTATCTTGCTGCGTGGTCAGATCCATCAGACCGAACCCGACCGTGTACAACAGGCACAGCAGCAACGTCGTATGGATTACAGCCGTTACCGCACGCAGAAAGATGCCGTTCAGCAAGCTGCGCAAGCGTCCGGAGCTGCTGCAGCTGCAGGTCGTGATACGCGCGAGAACGCACGACCGGAACCGATCCATGTGGATAAGAAACCGCGTCCGAATGATCCCTGTCCGTGTGGTAGCGGTAAGAAATACAAACAATGCCATGGCAAATTGCAGGCTCCTGCAATTTGATTTGAAATTTGAAATTTGAGATTTGAAATTTTAATAGGAATGGTTGTTTGCGCTGTCACTAATCTGGCAGCGCAACAACTATATCCTGATACCTTCCGCCTGCAGGACCAAGACATGACGGCAGATATCGATATGCTGTTGTTGGATCTTATTGCCGAGCAAAGCGAACATCTCCATGCCAACGACACCGTCGATACCATGACGCTGGCGGAGGTGCTACGCATGGATTCGATAGAACGGGAGATACGGGAGATAGACTCGCTGCGTGCCTTAAACGCTTCCCTGATGGAGCAGAAAGTGGAGCAGATACCCACCATCGCTATCGGGAAATCATGGATCAAAGATGCGGAGGAGGACCGGAACGACGTGTTACAGGCAATCCGGGAGATGCGTTCGCATTGGCGGAGGGAAGCTACCCTCATGGCGCAGATCACCCAGAACTACGTCACGCCGAACTGGTACCAGGGCGGTTCGTCTTCCTTTGCCGCACTCGGTATCGCTAAAGGACAGATCGGTTACATCACCGACCGCTTCACATGGGAGAATACCGGCGAATGGCGAATGGGCGGTTCGACGGTTTCGGCGGACAGCCTGCATAAGGTAAATACGACGGACGACCTGTTCCGTGTTTATTCCAAAGCCAACCTGCGCGTCGTACCGAAAGTGTTCGCCTCTATCTCTGCTGAGTTTGAGACACGCTTACTGCCGACCTATAAGTCCAATTCGATGGAACTCAAGTCTGCGCCGTTCGCACCCCTGCGTTTCAATGCGGCTTTCGGTATCGACTACAAGCCGGTGAAGAACCTCTCGGTATCCTTCTCGCCGATATCGTACAAGGTCATCCATATGGCGGATACGGTACGGGTCAACCCAACCGATTACGGTTTGGAAAAAGGACAAAAGACCCAACATAATATCGGTTCTTCCGTGCGTGTAGAGTATGTATGGAAACCGGTTCGAGAAGTAGTACTGGAGACCAAATTCTATCTGTACACCAATTATAGAAACGTGGAGATTGACTTGGAGGCGAACTGCGATTTTATCATCAACCGTTTCCTCTCTGCCCGTCTGATGCTGCATCCGCGTTATGACTCTTCGGTCATCATGAAAGGCGATGACCATGCCAAACTGCAGTTCCGGGAACTGCTATCAATCGGCTTCGCCCATAAGTTCCGTTAATTCCTGCCAACGGACGAAGGCTTCGTGACCGTACTTCCAGATGTTGTATTTGATTTTGTTGATGTCCACCTCTTCGCCGAGATGCGATTTGGAGTAGAACTTGTCGGCATAACAGATGATCTTCTCTTCCAGACTCTGCGGACAATAGTCCCGTTCGGGAATCGGTAACTCTTCCCGTTCGATCTGCTCGATGGTGATACCGGTTCCGGTATGCCGCTCGGCTACCAAGGCATGTTTGGGCAGGTTTTCTGTCCGCAGCAGTTCAGCGCCCAGATAACCGTGTTCGATATATTTATGCGCTCCGCGACAGTAGATCTTCGGTGCGTCGCAGAAGATGATACCGATATCATGCAGCATAGCGGCCTCTTCGACAAACGCCCGATCAACCAGACCCTGCTCGGTCCATTCGGGATGAGCATCGATTATCTTGAGCGCCCGGTCAGCCACCTGCCGACTATGGGTCACCAGAACATGCCGCAACTCCGGATAGTTACCGTAGTACTTGTCTATGAGTTTAATGTAATCCATTCAAGAATGATTTGGCATCCATTCTCTTCTTGCCGGGTACTTGCAGTTCAAGGATACGAACGGCACCTTCTTTGCAAGGAATGACGAGGTCTCTTTCCACTTTCCACTTTCCACTTTCAACGATATCAACGGCATATATTTTGACGTTTTCAAAATATTGATTGTTGATATGCAGGTTTGCCCATGCTGCAGGGTAGGGACTGAGTCCGCGCACGAAATTCTTCACCTCTTGTGCGGTCTTCTCGTCGAAATGTATCTCGCAGTCTTCTTTGAAGATCTTCGGAGCGGGTTTGAGTTCGACACCTTCCGGTTGGGGAGTTGTCGGCACTTCGATACCTTTGTTCTCGCAGTCAAGAATCAGATCCACCGTACGCAGGACCATCTGTTTGCTCAATTCCATCAATCGGTCATGTACCGATCCGACGTTCTCGTCTTCACCGATGGCGATCCGTTCCTGCAGGATCATATTCCCCGTATCGATTTCATGTTTGAGCATAAATGTAGTCAGACCTGTCTCTTTCTCTCCGTTCATAACGGCCCAGTTGATAGGCGCAGCGCCACGGTACTGCGGTAACAGCGATCCGTGAACATTGAAAGTACCTAACCGCGGCATCGCCCATACCACTTCGGGTAACATGCGGAAGGCTGTCACGATTTGCAGATCAGCATGGTACGAACGCAGTTGCTCGATGAAGGCTTCGTCTTTCAGTTTCTCCGGTTGCAGCACCGGTAAGCCTACAGAAAGGGCATATTTCTTGACGTCCGAAAACTGCATCTGATGACCGCGGCCGGCAGGTTTGTCCGGCATCGTGACAACCGCCACTACATTGTATCCGCCTTCTACCAAGGTCTGCAAACCGGCTACCGCAAACTCCGGCGTTCCTAAATATACTATCCTGAGATCTTGTTTCGTCATTTCGCTTTCGACTTTTGACTTTTGACTTTCGACTTATCTTGATATTTAGGATCGAGGCTTTCCGGTTGTTTGTCCACTACCGGCGAAAGCGGTCTCCTATACGCGCGTATTATAAGGTATATACCTAAAACGATGAACGGGATACTGAGGATCTGTCCCATGTTCAGCAGGTGTCCGGCTTCAAAATCTCCCTGGTCATTCTTGATGAACTCCAGACAGAAACGGGTGACGAACACAATCTCCAGAAAGACGCCCAAGAGCAGTCCTTCCCGTCTCCGTGCCTGCGTATAACGGTACATAGGCCACGTCACGCAAAGCGCTACGAGGCAGTAGAGTACTTCATAGAGTTGGGTAGGGTGACACGGGATATCCGGATTTTCTTCTCCGCGAACGAAGACAAATCCCCAAGGAAGGTCGGTAGGACCGCCGTAGATCTCACTGTTCATCAGGTTACCCAGACGAATCAGTATTGCCGTGAAGCAGACACCTATACACAGGCGGTCCAAGATCCATAACCAACTGGTACCGAACTGCGGATACTTGCTGTATTTGTATTTGTTAAGCAGGATAGAGGCGATAATCAGACCGATCGCTCCGCCGTGACTGCTTAGTCCTCCTTCATGAATAGCCAGCAGTTTCAAGGGATTCTCAATATACGGATTCCGGTAGTTGATGTTCCAACCGAAGATCTGGATCGGGTCGCCTGTGTCGTACCATTCATAGAACCAGCAATGTCCCAGACGTGCACCGATGATGACACCTGCCGCCATCCAGAAGAACAACAAATCCGGCCACTCGGCAGGACAATGTTCGTGTACATACATTCGTTCGTTCAGTTTCCAGCATACATACAGACCTATCGCCCAGAAAAGTCCGTAATAGCGTATCTTCAAACCCCATAGGTCCACTAAGACCGGGTTGACATCCCATATGATTGCCAATAAATCCATTTATTTACCCCAATTGAGTTTGTTACGCAGACTCTTCAAGAAACTGTTATCGCCGATCTGTACGACCTTCACCGTGTAAGGTGCGCGCTCGATATGCAGATTTACATCGGTACTCAGACTCTGACTGCGACCGTCCACTGAGACCATGAACGCATCATAACGGCTGCTGACACGGATATCGAATTTCCAATCATCAGGAACCACCAGCGGTTTGACGGTCAGACTGTGCGGAGCAATCGGCGTGAGGATGATTCCTCTGCTCTGTGGCGCCATCAACGGACCGCCGATAGAGAGGTTATACGCCGTACTTCCGGTAGGCGTGGCGATGACCAAACCGTCGGAGTTATAGGTGTGCAGATACTCGCCGTTCACTTTGAGTTCGATCTGAAGCATACTACTCAAACCCTCTTTTAAGATGGCGATTTCGTTCAAGGCATTGGGCGCCATCACGAGACCTTCCCGTTTGCTTCCTTCTTTGTCTAAAATAGTGAGCGCCAATAAGCTGCGCTGCTCAATCGTATATTCACCTTCCAGCAATTTGTGCAAGATATAATTGAGTTCCTGCGTCTGTACTTCCGCCAAGAAACCCAAGTGACCGCAGTTGACACCCAAGATAGGAATATTCTTGTTTCCGATAGTGGCAGCACTGGTCAGGAACGTACCGTCACCGCCTACCGACAAAGCGAAATCAATCGGTTCGCCGTACACGTTCTCCGGCTGCTTGTCACTATCCCAATTCTCCGGAAAACCAGGGTACTCCCGCAACTCCAATTCCTGCCGTAACTCCTGTGAAAGCAATACATGGATCTCCTGCCCCGTAGGGAAGAGGTTGCGCTGGTTGGCAAAAAACTCCAATATATGCCTTACTTCCCGTAAGGTATCGGATTTCATTGTATTTCCAAAGATAGCTATCGTCATAAGCCCGCAATAAACCAATTTAGGCTGCAAAGGTACGATATTTTTTGCATATATGCAAGGAAAAGCAAAATTTTCTTCGAAAATCTTGCGTATTTAAAATAATTTTTGTAAATTTGCAGCGTTTTTGTAAATACACGTATGACTAAGTTAAGTGTTAATATCAACAAGGTAGCCACATTGCGTAATGCGCGTGGAGGTAATCTGCCTGATGTTCAGCGTTTTGCAGTAGATTGCGAGTTGTTCGGTGCGCAGGGAATAACGGTTCATCCCCGTCCCGATGAGCGTCATATCCGGAAGGAAGATGTGTATCAACTCAAATCGATGGTGACTACGGAGTTGAATGTGGAGGGTAATCCGACGGAGGAGTTCTTGGCTTTGATCGCCGACGTACGTCCGACGCAGGTGACCTTGGTGCCGGACGAGCCGGGTCAGTTGACTTCCAATCATGGTTGGGACACCCGTCGCAACTTGAATTTTCTGAAGGGTGTGGTGAACCAGTTGCATGCTTACCGTATCCGTGTCAGCATCTTTGTGGATCCGGATCCGGTGATGGTGGAGTACGCTTTGCGTACCGGTGCCGACCGTGTGGAGCTTTATACGGGTCCGTATGCAGAGATGTTCCGTGAGGATCCGAAGCGTGCTATCGAGAAATACCGTCCCGCAGCGATGAAGGCGCACGAGCTGGGGCTGGGTATGAACGCAGGACATGACTTGAACCTTAAGAACCTCAAGCCGTTCATCCAGGCTTTCCCCTGGACGGCGGAGGTCTCGATCGGGCATGCAATCATCTGTGATGCACTCTATTTGGGTATCCAGGAAACAATCCAAGAGTACTTGGACTTACTGAAGTAAGTCATAGAAATTTGAAATTTGAAATTTGTAAATCATAAATACTTTTATGTTATTCGACATTATTGATTCCACCCTCTTGATGGCAGAGGGACAAACAGAAGTTGCTGCGGAGGACGCAGCACAGAGTTCCATTCGATTGTTTGAGATGGCGCAGTATGGCGGTTGGATTATGATCATTCTGGCAGTCCTGCTGGCCGGTGCATGTTATATTTTCATTGAGCGTCTGGTGGTTCTTCGTCAGGCGACACGCGAAGACAAGACGTTCATGGATCGTATCCGTGATTATATCCATAACGGAAAGATTGACTCGGCGCAGAACTTATGCAAACAAACCGACACTCCTTCGGCGCATATGATTGAGAAAGGTATCTCCCGTATCGGTCGTCCGATGCAGGACGTGCAGGTGGCAGTGGAGAATGTGGGAAATCTGGAGGTGAGCCGTCTGGAGAAGGGTCTGGTTATTATGGCGACTATCGCAGCCGGTGCTCCGATGCTCGGTTTCCTGGGTACGGTATTGGGTATGGTTCAGACCTTCTACGACATGGCGGAGAACGCAGGCGGCGTCATTGAGATGAGTGCCCTCTCGACCGGTATGTACCAGGCGATGGTGACAACGATCGGTGGTTTGATCGTAGGTATCCTTGCGATGTTCGCGTATAACTTCTTGGTTGCCCGTATCGACCGTGTCGTTCGTATGTTAGAGTCCCGTACGATGGAGTTTATGGACCTTTTAAATGAACCCGCATAATGAGTTTGAAAAAACGAAATAGGGTGGAAGCGACCTTCGCAATGAGTTCCATGACGGACTTGGTGTTTCTCTTGCTCCTCTTCTTCGTTATGGCCTCAACGATGTCTTCGCCCAATGATATCAAGATTAATTTACCCACAGCGCGTGCCAAACAGGCAACGCGTCCGCAGGTAGCCAAGGTGTCCATCGATAACCTCGGTAACTATTTTGTGGCGTTGGGTAAAGAGAAAGCGGTGCAGATTGATCCGGAGAGTCTGGAGGGCTATCTGAGTACCATTCAGGCGTCGGATTCAACGATGTATATCGCGCTGCATGCCGATGAGGATGTGGCGTATAAAGAGGTAGTACGTGTGCTTGATATCGCCAATGAGCATCATATAAAGCTAGTTGTTGCTACAAAGCATGGCAAGTAAGAAAGCGCAACGACATATTATTGCATCCATAGGCACGATCCTGTTCATGCTGATGGTGATGCTTATCCTGCTCTTTGTTTATCTGCGTTCACAGAAACCGGAGATAGAGGAAGGTGTGGAATTGGCGTTTGGCGATGTAGGTGAGATGATACAAGATATACCGATGTCTTCGTCCTCGGAAGCATCGTCGGCTGCTTCATCGGAACCGGTAGAACCGACATCTCAACCGGTTACTCAACCGTCTCAGCCTTCGGCAGAACCGATTCTGTCCGACGAAGAGACGCTTGCAATGCAGCGTGAGAAAGCGAAGCAAGACAGCATCGCAGCGGCGGAGCAGCAACGTCGTGCCAAAGAGTTGGCGGAGCAGAAAGAACGGGAACGCAAAGCCGAAGAGGCACGAAAAGAAGCGGAACGCAAGGCGGCAGAAGAAAAAGCCAAACAAGATCAGGCAATTGCTAATGCACAAGGCATGGCGGGGCTCTTTCCCAAAGGCGGTAACGGGACAGGTAACGGTGACGGAAAAAATACGTCCGGTGCTAACGGATCGAATCCTATCACGCAAGGTAGTAATGGGGGCGGAGGAAACGATCCTCGTATCCAAGGCTTGAAAGGACGTAGTCCCCGGGACGGTAAATTGCCGGAACCAACCTGCGAATTTAAAGACTACGGCGTCGTGGCGGTGAAGATCCGGGTGGACGCCAAAGGCAATACGACGATTATCGGCGATCCGGCTACCACTCCGGGTACCAATACAAGCGATAAGAATATGATTCAATGTGCCAAGGATGCCATTAGTAAAACCAAATGGACAGAGGGTACAAGCGACGGTGAAGGAATTATCACCTATACCTTCACGCCCAGATAAACGAATCGGAACAATCACCCACTATATTACAGATTTTAAATTTAAGATTTAAGGTTTATGAATTACTTATTCTTAGACAACGGTTTCGAAGAAATCGAAGCAATCACAACGATTGATTTGTTACGTCGTGCTAAAATTGCTGTAACAACAGTTTCTATCACCGGAACTCCGATGGTGTTAGGTGCGCATAACATCGCCGTGGAGGCAGACGGACAAATAGAACGAATTGATTTTTCCGATGCGGAGATGCTCATTCTTCCTGGCGGGCAGACCAAACTGGATGCTTGTTCCGCGTTATGCGAGTTGCTGATTGAGCATAACAAAGCCGGCAAACCGATCGCCGCTATCTGCGCAGCACCTGCTGTTTTGGGTAAGTTGGGTATTCTTGCAGGCAAACAGGCTACGTGCTATCCGGGTTTCCAAGAGGCATTGGGGGAGAGTTACGTAGGCGGTCTGGTGGTGGAATCGAAGAATATCATCACGGCCAAAGGTCCCGGTCTGAGTGCTGACTTCGCATTCTGTATCATCGAGCACATCAAAGGTTCCGATGTAGCGGATGCCGTTTATGACGCAGCGCAATATTAATCTATTTACCTATTCAGTATGGAAGCAAAGAAACTGTAAGTGCTCTTAATAAAAAAAACAGGTTAACGCCTGTTTTTTTTATCGCAAACCTGCTATCTTATGGAGCTGGACACTTAACCGCCAGAAAGGATGCGCCAATATATACCGCACCGTGTCGTCCAAGTTGTCATTGCGATCGTCTTCCCATGCGTCCACATTTTCTATTAACCAATCACCGGTATAACGAAGCGGTTGGAGCATCCAGTGTTCCGCTTCCAACTGAGAACGCCAAATCTCCGGATCATAGGTGCCGGTAAAGACCACTTTCACCTCATTCACCTTCTGCAACGCTAATGGAGAGGGCTTTTCTCCCTTCCCTTTAGGGTGGGGGTGGGGGTGGGGGTAGGCTATCATCTTGGGCGAACAAGTGATCCAATCGATGCCGTCGGGTAGGGGATGCGTACCGTTCGTCTCAATGCAGATATAGAAACCAGCAGCATGCAAGGCATCAATAAGCGGTTTATCTACTTGTAAAGAAGGTTCTCCTCCGGTCAGTACACACATCTTACGACGTTCGTTAGGCAGGTCATACAATTCCTTCATCTGCGCCACGATCTGCTCAGCCGTCATTTCGGTATAGTCCGAAAACTCCGTATCGCACCAAGGGCAGCGCAGGTTACACCCGCTGAAACGAACAAACACAGCAGGAATACCGCTGTGTGCCCCTTCGCCTTGAAGCGTAAAGAATATTTCGTTTACTTTGTACATTATTAGGACCCTATGACCCTAGGATCCTAGGACCCTATTCTCTTTCATAAATAGCTACGTTCCCTTCGCTCTCTTGCACGCTCACCTTATAGCAGTTCTCCACATGGTCGCAGATCCATTTGGCGATATTCTCTGCCGAAGGGTTGACGTCTAAAATCTCGTTGATATATTTATGGTCGAAAGTGTCCTTCACCACTTTCTTGATATGTGTGAAGTCAGTCACCATGCCGTCGGCATTCAGTTCTTTGGCTCGGCAATAGACCACGATGATCCAGTTATGACCGTGCAGGTTCTCACACTTGCTCTCGTAACTCAGCATCAAGTTATGCGCTGCTGAGATCTCTATTCGTTTTTCTACATAGTACATAATGCCTCCTTTAATGCTTGTTCTCGTTCACGGCAGGTACCGCATACTCCGCAGGGTTTGTCTCCCCCTTTGTAACAACTCCAAGTCTCGTCGTAATTGATACCTAACTTCAGTCCATGCCGTACGATCTCGGTTTTGGTGAGATGGGTGTATGGCGTCAACAGTTGCACATTATTCCAGGTGCCGTTACAGATAGCCTTGTCCATCGCCTCCACAAATTCGGGTCGGCAGTCAGGATAGATCGTATGGTCCCCGGCATGGTTGGCTAACATGACGTATTGGAATTGATTATTTTCCGCAATACCGGCGGCGATAGACAGCATGATACCGTTTCGGAAAGGAACAACGGTTGATTTCATGTTCTCATCGTCGTAGTTGCCCTCAGGAATAGCATCCGCTCCGGATAACAACGATGACTTGAAGAACTGCTTGATGAACGGCAGACGTATCACCATATGAGGGACCCCAAGCCGTTCGCAATGCAGTTTGGCGAATTCTAACTCTTTATCGTTATGGTTACTGCCGTAATGGAAAGAAAGCGCCATGCCGATACGGTCCTGATACTCATAGAGCATCGTCGTCGAGTCCAAACCGCCCGATAAAACAATCAGACTATCTTTCATACACCTTGCTGAATTGTGCTAATAAGCGTTGTTTTTTAAGCTCCTCGTGCTCAGCATCTGCATAGTTCGCAAACGGATAGATACTGATTCCGCCACGCGGCATGAACCATCCTGTCACCTCCAAATACTTCGGGTCCATCAGTTTCACGAGGTCCTTCATGATGATATTGACGCAATCCTCATGGAAATCGCCATGATTGCGGAACGAGAAGAGGTATAGTTTGAGACTCTTGCTCTCCACCATGCGTTCGCGTGGAATATACGATATATAAAGGTGTCCGAAATCGGGTTGACCGGTCTTGGGACAAAGCGTCGTAAACTCCGGGCAGTTGAATGTGACCAGATACTCGTTTTCGGGGTGCTTGTTCTCGAATGTCTCCAGCACCGCCGGGTTGTAATTGTCGCTGTATTGCGTATGTTGGTTACCTAACAAAGTAACGCCTTCCAGTTCTTGTTCCGTTCGCATCTTATCGCATGAATTTATAGGTTTCACCATTGGCCTGGACAACGATATAGACTCCTTGAGGCAATGCCTCTTTGTCGGATCCCATCTTCCGACCGAAAAGGTCGTAGATGGCCGTTATCTCATTGTCGTTTTCCGTCTCTTCGATGCCTTGCCGTTTTTGCAGGCGAAGCGAGAAGGTATATACACGACGGCTGATATAATCCGTCAGTACAAAGGTCTGCGGACGGAAAGTGGTAAAACGCAGATCCAGTTCGCTGCCTGCTTCCGGTAACAGATGGGTGAAGTCCGGATCCGCCAATTCGATCTCCGGCACTACGGCACGCAGACTGTCCATCGCTGCGTATTGAGACTCCGACAGCGTCAACTCAATCGTGTTGTCCGCTTGATTGATCTCGGCAGGGATACCTTCTATCGCAAATCGGTTAATCATCGGGAAAGGTAAAGGAATATCTTCCGTCTCTTTATCCAACAGGTACGCCATGATACCGTCAATCAATTTCTTACCGTCCGCCGTCAAGTAAGGCGTGCTGTAACGGGAAACAGGCAGACAGATATATTTGTTTCCGCCTCGCATCGCTGCCGGTATCTCGTGTAAAACGGTTTGCGGTGCGGCATCTTCTGCAAAGGTTTCGATATCCTGCGTGTAAGAGATAGCCAGACAGTACGAGCCCTGCAACGTCACGTCAATAGGCATCAATCCTTTCCCGGATGTCTGACTCAGTATTTCTATCGGATCACCTTGTGCCTTGTCGGCAAAGCAAGTTTGGAAGATAGGGTGGTCGGTGCGCTCGACATACAACTTACGTCCGTTGTCGGTGGCACTACCGCTATTCGGTTCTCCCCAATCAAGCCGACCTGCTCCATATGTAAATCCTTTCATGTTCAGCATCGGTCTGCGTCCGCTGCGGATAAGGGTTAACACCGCTGCATTGTCGGCGTCCACACTCTCGCTGATCACGATGGCATTGATAGTGTCCAACGTCAGGGTCGCCAAGTTTGCCTGATCCTCCATCACCACGTGGTAGGTCTGTGCCAACTGGACCGCTACCGGATCATCACTCACCGCACTAAGATTCTTACCAACGAAGAGCAAATTTGTCTCCGCTGATACCGAACCCCAACTTGTTAGCGCTACCAAACAACACGCTATGCGAACGATCCATTTCTTATGTCTCATATTCATGTATATTATGCCTATTTAAAATCGGGGTGCAAAAGTACAAAAAAAAAATGACATACGCAAGATTTTAATAATTTTTTATTAAAATAATCGATTTATTTTCGTGCACGCTTGCATATGTCAAAAAAAAGTAGTACCTTTGTGCCGTTTTTTAAAAATTTATAGCAATGAAAAAGACAATTTTATCTGTGATGTTGTGCCTGATGGCGGTAGCTACAGTATCCGCTCAGGCTGTTGATAAGGCGAAAGTAACGAGTAATGCGGATGCGGCAGCGAAGGCAGGGGATGCGCTGAAGAGTGCAGATACCGGAGAGAAAGCATGGAAATTTGACGGTACCATCGGTCTCAACGCTGCGGCTACAGGTCTTGTGAACTGGGCTGCCGGTGGTAAGAATAATGTGAACGGTATCGCCTATGCAAAATTGCACCTTCTCTACCATAAGGATGCGATCGCTTGGGAAACCAATTTCGATACCGATTTCGGATTGACGTGGATCGATCAGAAGGAAGATCCGTTCCAGAAATCCAGCGATAATATCAAGTTGGCTACGAAGTTCGGTTGGGAGTTCAAAGAGACTTGGTATCTGACGGTGCTGGCGGGTTTCCAGAGCCAGTATGCACTCGGTCGCAATTATGTGGACGGATATAACCCGATCATCTCCAAATGGTTGGCTCCTTCCTACACCGATGTGTCGGTCGGTATCGATTGGAAGAAGAGTGTGAACGGTGCGGACTTCTCCGTTTATCTCTCTCCGATTGCCGGTCGTATCACGACTGCTTACATAGGCGACGGCTGGAACACCCGGTATAACAAGGAGTATCAGGATGCTTTCGTTAACGGCGAGATACCTGTAGAGGACTATAACCCGAACTATGATCTCCGTCAGGATTTACAAAGCACAATTGGTACCTACCGCTATGATGACAATGGAGAAAAAGTTTGGTGTAATGCCCGTGCAGAGTTCGGTTTGAGTTTCAAGGGAGCTATCGCTTATACGTACAATGATTTCAAGATCAGTACCACGCTGGCGCTCTTTACCCCGTACGCAGGCAAGGGCTTCGATTTGAAAGAAGTATATGACAAGAAATACGGCGAAGGTGCGTGGGATGCGCTTCCTGAGGTAGATCGTTACTTCAAATACTCCAATAAGAATCGTCAGTTCGGACTCTTTGATGTAGATTGGGATGTAGCCCTGAGTTATCAGTTCCTCAAATGTCTGCAGGTAACTCTTCAGACAAGTTTGAAATACTATCCCGGTACGCTTATTGCGAACAGAGACGGTGTTGAGGCAGAGCGCGTGCAGTTCAAGGGCGTCATCGGTCTTGGCGTAGGATACTCATTTTAAATGATGGGTTAACCGCTTCGCTAAATGATGAGTTGATGAAAGCTCTTTCCGAACTTTCGCAGAACTTGCAAGTGTTGCTGGAGCGCTATCAAGCGTTGCAGGAGGAGAATGTGCGCTTGAAGGAGGACATCGAGCGGCAGCGTCAGGAGTTAATCCGTACGCATAGCGAACTGCAGCAGATACAGCAGCAGAATAAACGTTTGGCTACAGCCAATGCCATGACAAATGCAGAGAGCAGTGAAGAGGCGCTCAAACGCATCAATGCCCTCATTGCCCAAGTAGATCGAGCCATCGCCGCATTGAAAAAATAATTATCAATTATCAATTGTCAATTGTCAACTGATAAACAGCATATTAACTTGCATCTGGATGCCCACACGGTTGGGCTTGATGTGCCACGCGAGCAGGAACCGAACTACCGCAAGGCGGCGGAGTTGCTCAATCGCCGCTATCAGTATTACCTGAAGTTGCGACCCAATGCATCGGCGGAGCAGTTATGGATGTACACGGCTTTGGAGGTGGCGGTCGCCCTTCAATCGGATGCCCGGGAGAAGAGTATCGCACCGATAGAGAAAGAATTAAAAGAGTTAAACCAATTAATTAAAAACACGATAAATCAATGATCACAGCAATTATTTGTGCAGTAGGCGGTGTCTTGTTAGGCGCCGGTATCTACTTCCTTATCACCCGTATTGCTGCCGCTAACTTGATCAAGAAAGCGGAAGAGGAAGCGGAGGTGATGAAGAAAAACAAGATTGTTGAGGCTAAGGAGAAATTTATCGCCCTGAAGTTAGAGCATGACAATGCGATACGCGAACAGGACAAACGGATACAGCAACAGGAACAACGTTTGAACCAACGCGAACAGCAGCTCAACCAACGTCAAGGCGAGGTGCAACGCAGTCTCAACGAAGTAAATCAAAAAGTGCAACAGATTGAGCAACGCCAGCAAGCGCTTGACTATAAGCAGCAAGAGGTGGATCGTATGCATCAACAAGCCGAGAAGCAACTCGAGCAACTGAGTGGCATGTCGGCTGAGGAAGCGAAGAAACAACTGGTCGAGGCACTCAAAGATGAAGCCAAAACGGCGGCGATGTCCTATATCAACGAGATCATGGACAATGCCCGTCTGGAGGCGAACAAGGAGGCGAAGAAAATCATCATTCAGACCATCCAACGCGTGTCTTCGGAGACCGCAGCGGAGAATACGGTATCGGTCTTCCACATCGAGAATGACGAAGTCAAAGGTCGTATCATCGGTCGTGAGGGACGTAATATCCGTGCTCTCGAAGCAGCTACCGGTGTCGAGATCGTGGTTGATGATACGCCGGAGGCAATCACCCTCTCTGCCTTCGATCCCGTTCGTCGTGAGATAGCACGTCTGTCACTGCATCAACTGGTACAGGACGGTCGTATCCACCCTGCACGTATCGAAGAGGTTGTTGCCAAAGTGAAGAAACAAGTAGAGGATGAGATCATCGAGGTAGGTAAACGTACCACGATAGACCTCGGTATCCATGGCCTGCATCCCGAACTGGTACGCCTCATCGGTAAGATGAAATACCGTTCGTCCTATGGTCAGAACCTGTTGCAGCACAGCCGCGAGACCGCTAACCTCTGCGCAGCGATGGCAGGGGAGTTGGGATTGAACGTCAAAGCAGCCAAGCGTGCCGGTCTCTTGCATGATATCGGTAAAGTGGCAGACGATGATGTTGAACTGCCGCACGCTGAGCTTGGTATGAAACTGTGTGAGAAATACGGAGAGAAACCCGATATCTGCAATGCCGTAGGCGCTCACCACGACGAATGCGAGATGAAGACCATCATTGCACCGATCGTACAGGCTTGCGATGCAATCTCCGGTGCCCGCCCAGGTGCCCGTCGGGAGATCGTAGAATCATACGTCAAACGTCTCAATGACCTGGAGAACCTCGCGATGTCCTTCCCGGGAGTAGTGAAGACCTATGCTTTGCAAGCCGGTCGTGAACTGCGTGTCATCGTAGGAGCGGATAAGATCTCCGATAAGGATACCGAACTCCTGTCCTTCGACCTCGCTAAACGTATCCAGGACGAGATGACCTATCCGGGTCAGATCAAGGTGACTGTCATCCGTGAGGTTCGCGCCGTCAACGTGGCTAAATAACAAATGTCAAATCACAAATGACAAATAAAAAGGACTTCCGCCTCACAGGTAGAAGTCCTTTGTTAGTTCCGAATAGGCGGCTGAACGGCCGCCTTTTTCGTCTTCTAGGATCAGTGAATCAGTCTGTGCTCTGTGCTCTGTGCTCTGTGCTCTCTCGAAAAGAAGCAAGACCCGCCTTGCCGGTTTGATTTCTTTCGAGTACACGCGCGTTATGCGCGAACAATATAAGGAATAGCGTGCTGCGATCTCTCGGATATCTTCTTCCGATTCAGCCGGCAGGATAAGGGCCAACTGACCGTCCTCTTTCAATAGTCGTGCACTATGGTGAATCAAGTCTTCATAACTCAGCGTATCCGTATGGCGTGCCGTCTGGCGTCCTTTATCGGGGTTCTTGAGTGAGTTCTGAAAATAGGGTGGGTTAGAGACGACTACGTCGTATTTGTGATTGGTGATTTCTTCCGATCTGCTTGCGCCGTATGGTGATTGGTCATTTTGCCAATCCTGCAACGAGGAACAATAGGCACGTACTCCGTTTTCGCGAGCTTGTTCCACGGCAAATTCATCGATATCGATGCCTTCCACCTCTGCTTCCGGACAGCGCTGCATCATCATTCGTGCGATCAACCCGCTTCCCGTCCCGACATCCAGAATTCTAAAATTTGAAATTTGAAATTTGAAATTTGAAATTGGAGCCCACGCTCCGAGTAGCACGCCATCGGTTCCTACCTTCATGGCGCACTTACTATCCTCAATATAAAACTGCTTGAACCGGAACGACATAAATCACAAATCACCAATCACAAATTCATGGTGATGCTCGCAGCTTTCACCATGACTGTGTTCATGAAACTCCAGCACACAATGAACGCTCAGATAGACACCGATCAGAATGAACAGGATGGCGCATATATGACGGAACCATTTCTCGAAGGTTTGCATGCGGCTGGTGAGTTTGCCGATACTGACCGCACTGTAACTTACCAACCATGCAATCAGCATGATAGGAAGACCGGTACCTAAGCCGAACACCACCGGCATTACCCAGTTCCAGACGCTGGGCAGGGTCAGCATGATATCAATCATCGTCAGGAAATAGACGAGACGGTGCGGACAGAAAGCGATGGCGAAAAAGATACCTAAGATAAACGACCATAACCAACTGGCATTGGAGTCCGCGTTCTGCAGAAACTTACTGATACCGTGGTCGTGCTCATGGTGATGGTGGCCGCTAAACAACAACACGATACCGCAGATGAGCATAAAAGCCGCCAAGACGGGTTCGCCCCAGTGACCCAAGAAATGTTGGATCCCGTCCGTCTGTGCCCCCATCAGGAAGGGAATACTGAGCAGCACATAGGTCGCTAACTTACCCAAAACGAACATCAAACCGTTCGTCAGTACTTTGCGGCGGTTATTGATTTCTTTGTCGATATAACTGATCGCGGTGATACTCGTCATCAGGGTACATGGATCCAAAATGGTGAGTAATCCGAGCAGTAAAGCAGTAAAAAGTGGCATCATTTGTTATTTTTTTTCAAAAAAGTTTGCAAAGGTAATACTTTTTTTGTATCTTTGCAAGCCGAAATGGAAAAAATACAAAAAATATTTCGTTTTATAGTCGTTTTGGCGATTATTTTTACCTTAATCAGCCTTTTCGGATGCTCTTCGGACTCCTCCGACATCTCAAAACGACAGGATTATGCCGAACGTCAGACGGCGGTGTTGTGCGATGCCTTGTTGCATAATGCGTCTTTGGATTCGATCCGTACCATTGCGGAGCAAGATGAAGAAGTCTTTTTCTATGTCTTCGGTGCCCAACAGATGTTGTATTGGTCGTCCAACCGCTTATCTTCCGATGCGGTTTATCTGTCCGATTACGACACATGGCAGGATAAGACCTTCGGCAATGCGCAAGCCAAAGTGCGGTGGTCGCGTGCAGGGGTGTTTAATGTGCTCACCATCGTACCTGTCTCTTATAAGGAACTGACGGATTTTGAGGGCATTGATGAAGTGGCTTCGAATACGTTCTCGTTTCAGGAAGTCCTGACGACGAACAGCAAGACCTATCCGGCTTCCCGGCTGTATTTTATCTTATGTCATGTCCTGTTCGGTATCGTGATCTTGATTGGTATCATCGTGCTGATCCGTAACCGGGGTTTCCGTAATATGCGTCTCTCTACGCGTATCACCTATATCATCTTGGCGCCGGTGCTGGCGGTGTTCATCTATGTCTTCTTTATGGCGATCTCGTATGTCCATACCAACTATGAACAGCGGCAGAGAAGGGGACTTAAGACACGCTCCGAATATATCCAATCCTACTTACGGTCCCAATATTATTGGGATATCCAACTGACTCCGGATTTGTCGGAAGGTTTGTCGATCGAGTTGCGGGACTTGGGGTTTGATATGAATCAGGATATTCATGTATATACCCGTTCGGGTGAGCTGATGGCATCGTCCGCTATGTCGTTGTTCAATAACGGCATCCTCTCCCGTAGGATGGCACCCGAGGCGCTGTTTACAGACAATCATGCGGTCATCTGTTACGAGCAGGTAGCGAATAGGCCGTACCTTGTTTCCTATGTACCTTTCTATAACGGTTCGTTTGACACCATCGGATATATCGCCGTACCGTATTTCTTAAGTGAACAACGGCGTAATGCGGAAGTCGATGCCCTGCTGGCGCGTCTGTTGCCGCCGTATTTGGTCGTGTTGATCTTAGCCCTGCTCTTTGCGCTTTGGGCAACCCGTTCCATCGCCTCTCCGCTCTCCATGCTGACGGATAAGATGCGGCGGTTTGAGATAGGCGGCAAAGATAACCATATAGATTATGCCTACCACGATGAGCTCGGTGCACTGGTGGAGCGCTATAACGCCTTGGTGGACCAGGTGGAAGAGTCTGCGGAACGACTCGCCAATGCGGAACGGGAAGGCGCTTGGCGCACGATGGCACGGCAGATAGCCCATGAGATCAATAACCCGCTCACTCCTATGAAGTTAAGCGTACAAAAACTGCAACTCAAGCGTGGGAAAGAGGGCTTCGATGAGTATTTCGATAAGACTACCAAGATGTTGATTGCGGAGATAGATAATCTTGCGCATATCGCACAGTCGTTCTCGGCTTTTGCCAAGCAACCCGAAGTGGTGACAACCGAAGTGGATATCGCTGAGAAACTATCCAATGTCATCACCCTTCAGCGTGCCAACGATGAGCAGATCCCGGTGCGGTACGTCGGAGCGGACTCCGGTATCATCGTGCGGGCGGATAACGAGCAGATTCCGCAGGTCTTCGTCAATATCATTCGCAATGCCTTACAGGCTTCGCCTACCGATATCATCGTCGTGCTGAACGCCGCCTATTCGGAACGCGAAGTGCAGATATCCATCTCCGATGACGGTACAGGAATTCCGCCTCAGATACAGGAGAAGATCTTCCGACCCAACTTCACCACCAAGTCCAACGGCAACGGTCTGGGGCTGGCGATCTCCAAGCATATCGTCGAAGGCTCGGGTGGGCGTATCGAGTTTGAGACCTCCGAAAAAGGAACCACCTTCTATATCTATTTGAGGAAAAAATGATTTTTCAAATTATCCAGCCGACGGAGGCTCTGCTACCTTATATATCTCGTTATGTGTTCGTGCGTGCGGAAGGTTCTACCGATACGATGACTCCGCCTGCGGATGACCCGCGCTTTGTGAACGGCAAGCATGTGCAGCCTCTATTGCCCAACTACGGCAGTTTCGTGTTTATGCGTAATACAGAGGTGGAAGTCGATGGTGTCCATTCGGACGGGCTTATATTGCTGGGTTCTAATCAGACAACGATAGGTCTGACGACGCTCAGCGGCTGGTTTGAAGGTATGTTGTTGGATTTTGAACCGGGTGCGATGCATGCTTTGTTGGGAATAGACCTGCAGCAGCTGTCCGGTAAGGTTTTAACGGCGAAGGAGTATAACGATGAAGGTTTGTTACAGTTAGATCGGATCTTCAAACTCACGCCTACGGCGGAAGAGATAGCACCGTTGTTAGACGCGTTCTTCTTAGGTCATCTGCCGCATAAAGAGGACGCTAACTACGCACGTATCCGAAAGGTTGTAAGCGTTTGCGATGACGCGAAAGGGAATATCTCCGCTGCCGAAATGGCATCTGTCGCCTGTTGGGGAGAGCGTCAGTTTTTGCGCGTGTTCCGTACCTATGTCGGTATCTCGCCCAAGCTGTTCATTCGTCTGCGGCGTTTTCATAAAACGATACAGGAGATGCAGATGAAAGCACATAGTGGTCAGACCATCGATTTGATGTCGGTTGCTTTGAACCACGGCTACTACGATCTGAGTCATATGGCACTCGAGTTCCAGCAGATGGGGTGCGTCTCTCCAAGCCATTTCCGAATGTTAGGCATCCCCTTGACGGCTGATTTTTCCATCTTTTTTGCATAAAAAGCAGCGAATGTCCGTTTTTTCATATACCATCTGAATAAAAAGCAGTACCTTTGCACCGTTTTTTTAAATATCGTATAATGAAAAAGATATTTTTAGGATTCTTATTATTGATTTCTGCAGCAGTTTCTGCAGAAACAATCCAAGGTAAAGTGACCAATTCCAACGGCGAAGCCATGCCGTTTGTCACCATTTCTGTCCTTTCGCAGGACTCAATACTCATCACCGGTGCCATCACGGATGACGAAGGACGGTATGAGATAGAACTTTCACCATTAAACATTCAACATTCAACATTCATCATTCAGGCTTCCTATATCGGCTATCACACCGCCTTCGGAGGTCCCGACTTCGTCTTGCGCGAAGAGACCGAACAACTCAAAGAGTTGGAGGTCAAGGCCAAGAAACCGCTAATCGAACGACAAATGGACAAACTGGTGGTGAACGTCAGTGCCTCGCCCTTGTCTGCCGGTTCGAACGGAAACGATATCCTTCGTCGTGCACCGGGTGTCCGCATTGACAAAGACGGCAACATCACCGTCAACGGTAAATCCGTGGAGATTTATGTGGACGGCAAACCGTCTTACCTGAGCGGACAGCAGCTCAAAGCCATGCTGGACGGTACAGATGGTAACACCATCGAAAAAATCGAGATCATCTCCAATCCTTCCGCCAAATACGATGCGTCAGGGCAGGGTGGTATCATCAATATCAAGACCAAGCGCAATATGATGAAAGGCATCAACGGAATGCTGTCTGCTGCGTATGGAGGTATGTATTTCAGTGACGTCAACCGTTGGCTGCAAATGGACATGGTATCGTTGAACCTCAACTACCGCGGGGAGAAAACATACACCTTTGCCCAGTTGACGCAGGTGTACGCGCAGAATGATATCGATTTGGAGACGTATCGCAAGACTCCGGTTCTGGAGAGTTACTCCCGTTCGGGGTACAACATGGATTTTCAATACTATATGCTTAAGGTCGGCAACGACTGGTATATCGATAATAAGAACACCTTGGGTTTCATTCTGCAGGTTCCTTACATGGATGTGAATCAGCGTATTATGCCCGAACGTAACTTTGCGTATATCTACGGTCCGACGGATAGTATCAATAGTAAGACGAATACCACGAATCGCCTGCAAGCACCCCAGCACACCGCCAACCTGAACTACACGCACACGTTCAACGAGGACTTGGAGCGCGAATTGACGGTGAACGTGGATTATAACCGCTATAACAACCATTCCATCAACAATCAGGAGACCGGCTATGACAAACCGTATCAGGGAAATACTTCGCTCGGATTGAAGGTGGACGGTCGTCAGGTAATTGATATCTACAGCGCGAAGGTGGACTTCCAGACGAAGTTCTGGCAAACCGGTATGTTGGAGTGTGGAGTGAAATACGGTTTGTCCAGTACCAATAATGAGATGTTGACGGACTCGGCAACCAACGGAACGAGTCGCCCTGCGGATATCAGCAAGTTCCGGTATGACGAGCATGTGGCAGCTGCCTATATCTCGGTCGGAAAGCAATTCGGCGAACACTGGTCTGTCAAACTGGGTTTACGAGGCGAATATACATTCAGTCACGGTAACTGGTTAAGTGCCGATTCGGTGACGAACCGCTCGTATTTCGATCCGTTCCCGACGGCGTATGTGGGATATACAAGCAGTCCGCTCGGAAAACTCCGGCAGCCGATTGCCGTGAGCGCCAGTTATACCCGCCGTATTAAACGACCGAACTACTGGATGATGAATCCGTTCAGAACCTATACGGATGCTTATAGTTATCAGGAAGGTAACACCGAGTTGACACCGGAGTACAACAACGATGTGGAACTGCATTTCAGTTGGACACAATACCTCAACGTTACGTTCAATTTTGCACACACGCAGGATATGTTCTCCCAGAAAACAACCATCTTGGATAATGGTATGGGATCAATCAAATGGAGTAATTTCGGTACTTGTACCACGCATGGGGTCAACCTCTCCCTTACCGAACTGCCCCTCATCCCCAAATTCGAGAAATGCGAAGAAAGCCAAATGGTAAATGGTAAATGTCCAAATCGTACATTGAGTGGTGCATGGCTCGCCCTCACCGTCAATGCCGGTTGGCTGCATTTTATCAACAAATCGTACGAGAAACAAGGTGACGGAACGCCGGTATATCAAAACAGGAATCACTACGGATATGCAGGTGGTACGTTATCGGCGTACTTGCCCAAGGACTGGACGATGACCTTCGACGGAAACTGGTCGAGTCCGATGACAACGGGCTATGACAAGCAGGGTAGCACCTATTTTCTGAGTTTCGGTATCCGCAAAATGATCATGACAAAGGGTCTTATCTTGAACCTGAACGTCCAAGACTTAGCACGTTCGTTGTCCTTCGAAAACAAGGAGATGGGACTAACACCGGGATATGAGAGTTGGTATAAAAACACTGTTCGGGCACAGAAAGTGATGCTTTCCGTCACTTGGATGTTCGGTCAGTACCAGCAACACAAGCAACGTAAAGTCGGCGACATGGACGAACTCAACCGTCTCGGTGGCGGTGGCGTCTCTGCCGGACAGTAAAAATCATATATGCTCCGAAAACACCACATAGTCTTCTGTCTGGCAACATGCTGCATGATGGCATGCACCTCTCCTGCGCTGCGTGAGGCGCAGGAGACGGTGGCGCAGGCAGATAGCTTGTGGATGGCTGGCAAGG